>Ga0255345_1000388_pt1 | contig 73553 bp, 72 predicted proteins | sample wastewater_treat_6_FD_192415 | JGI IMG/M metagenome (GOLD analysis project Ga0255345, IMG submission 192415) | Wastewater microbial communities from Lulu Island WWTP, Vancouver, Canada - plant20 | ecosystem: Engineered > WWTP > Wastewater > Unclassified | place: Canada: Vancouver, British...
TTGTGGAGATGGCATAACCGCCACGCATTCGGGAGTTATGGTGACTCCCTGAGCGCGTGGCTTCCGAACAACCGGATTGATTGATGGTTTACCAAAACAAAAAGTGCGAAAAATTGTTGACACTACCTCCATTAATATTTTCACAGGTTGCTTTCCATGCCTTTGTTCAGATGTTGTTTTATCTCACAGAGAAATACAAAACGTCAATATATAGATTGACGTCTGCTGCCGAGCTTGTGAATCTTTGTTTTTTCGGTGAAGGTTATTTGCGAATTATTCCGCGAAAACGGGAGTATTCCACCATACCGCTGAACGTGAATATGGCGCGTTCCGGCGTTGGATAACAGGGAACGCCCAGTGCGGCAAAGCCTTCATGAATATGTGCGATTTCTCCGGCAGTGCCTCCGTAGTAGCTGGCAAAAACCGGTTTATACGGGTGCCGTTTGAACGTTTCCGCGAATGCTTCGGAAATATCCATCATGCTTTCCGGCATGAGCACGAAAGTAATCAGCAGGGCATCCACGTCTTTTTGATCCATTAGGCACCGGGCAATGTGGCTGGATGCTTTCTTGGAGCCGTGCTGCTCGATAGCGGACCACATGTCGATAGGGTTGCGTACCGGAGCCCAAACAGGCATAACTTCGCCCAGTCGCGTGAGCGTTTCTGAGGTGAGAGCAGGCAGAACAATTCCGTGTTCCTCCGCGGCGTCTGTAGCGGCAACGCAGCCCATACCTGTGATAGAAAGAACACCCATGCGGTTTCCCCGCGGCAGAGGTAGTTTTTCAAAAGCCGATAATGTGTCGAAAAAGGCTTCTGAGTTGTGCACCCGTATCAGTCCCGTCCTAGCGTGGTAATGTTATTGTTTTTTTGCACAAAAAGACCGCCTGCTTTACTAAAGTTTATTGTTCATGATGATAAGAACGGAGAGATAAGTCTGTAGTACGGCGTATGTGCCAGATTTTAAACTAAATCCCTGCTTTTGTCTTTTTCTTCAAGAACTTCTGATTTAACATTCAGTACCGACCAAATTTTTTCCCGTATAACTTCGATTATACCGCTGTCGCGGCTGCTCAGAATACTTTGACCCTCCAAATCGCCGATGACTTTTTTAATTTCATCAGGAAGCTTTTTGATTAGTTCGGCCAAAGCGGGCAAAGCCTCTTCCATTGTTGTGGTTGGATTTTCCATGAAGTAAACAATGATGATCAGCCGAATCCATAAATTGGTCATTTCTTCCAGAGAGGCATTGGTATTTTTCAGACGGCAGGAAAATTCCCTGAGCATAAAGATACTCATGCCGCGACTCTCCAGCAGTAAATTAATGAAGGTGTTGCTGTCAATGGCGGCCAAGTGGCAATTTCCCATCGCCCGCGCCGAAGCGCTGCGAGGCGCATCAATTAATGCTGCCATTTCTCCAAAGTACTGTCCCGGATTCATTTCTGCCAATAATTTTTTCATCTCTCCCGCTTTTTTTCCCAAAGAGACACGGCCGGAAAGGATATAAAACATTTCGTTTCCTTTGTCTCCTTCGTTGAAAATCAAACTGCCTACAGTATAAGCACGGCCAAATTTTTTGAAAAGCCTCTCGTCAACTTTTAAATAGTTTTTGTGCGGTTTGAGCATGGCGCGCTCCAGCAAAAGTAAGTCGCGCCGTTGATAAGAAGCCATTAGTTCCGCGCAAAACAAGAAAATCAAGGCCACATAAAATACCCAAAGAGCCAAAATAACGACAGGTTCTAGCGTGCAGAAAACCAGGCCGTAACAAGTGTAATTGGCTATATACCACGCAAATAATTGCTTGGCAATTTCCATCAGCAAGGCAAACAGAGCGCTTCCGGCCAAAAGAGCGGCAGGAGGAATTTTTACCGTCGGTATTATCCAGTAGAGAAAGAAGAAAAAAATGACGGTGGCCACGTAAGGAATTACATAGCGCAAGAAAAATCCCGCAACCGCCGTTAGTGATAACTCGATACCGCCGGGCAAGATAAACGGCTGGGCGGAAATAAAGACGGCAACGGCGCTGATAATCAAGCTTGCCGCGCCCAGTAACCAGCCCACGGGTATCATGGATATAGCCAGCGGTTTGGAGACGAAATAATTGCGTTTTTTTGTGAACGGAAAATGATGTTCAGCGCAGTTTCCATAACGTTGAAAATGGCGGCGGCCAGCTAAACCAGTCCCAAAATACCCAGTGAGCCCAGCAGATTTTCCTTGTTTTCAATATGGCCTAACTGCTCCATGAACTTTTCGGAGAAATAGGGGTTGAAACTCCTGATGGCATCAAGAATATCTTCCTGGAGTAGAGGGTAAGAGGTGAAAACATTCGCGGCGACGATTATCGTCAGAATAAAAAATGGAATTGCGGAAAGAATCGTATAAAGCGATACAGCTGCCGCTTGGTTGGTATCACCGTTGGCGCTGAAATTACTGACGGCGTCATAGACAACATCCCAAACACCGGCCGCTTTCATTTTCACCGTTTCGGAGAGCCGTTGACTTGTTGTTGACGCGTCTGCCTTTACTGTGCACATAAAATCTGAAGATACTATCTTGTAATAATAATTTGAAGAGATAGAGCATGATTCCATCGTGGGCTGTGATAGGGGAAAGCATCTTTATGATTGCCCGTCATAACGCAGGCTACGAACACACTGGATCGTAAACTCGCTTTGGAGCGATAGAGTCTGTTGGATAAATTTGCAATAATTTCTGATGAGGAAAAAATCCAGATGGGAAACCCCGCCTTTCGCCGAAAAGGTCTTTTATATTATTAACTATTATTAGATGATGCCTTACTCGGCAGTTGTGACTGAACTGCCACCAAACTTTTCAATCCGAGGTTTTTCTTCCTTCATCTTCTTGAAATCTTGAAGTCCCTGATGAATGTCGGAAGATGATTTTTCCGAAGTAACCGAGCACTTGCCGATGATGTTAACTCCTTCAGCAATCGTTAGGCGTGCAGCAGTGATGTCACCGATTATCTTCGCGGTGGCTCTCAGTTCGACTTTGTCTTCGCAGGTTATATTCCCCTCGCTTTTACCCTCAACAATTATGTTGCCGACATGGATTTCAGCCTTTGTAGAGCCCCCCTTGCCAATAAACAGTGTGCCTTTTGAGTCTATTTCTCCTTCGAAAGTTCCGTCAATACGGAGTGAATCTTTGAACTTGATCGATCCTTTTATTTCCGCGTCCGGGCTGATGACTGTTTCTTTGATTTCACCATGCGCCGTAGGCTGCTGCAGTTTATTACTGACATCCATTTCGGGTTCCTCCTCGTTTTGGTGGTAGTTGGAGATGTCTTGGCCCGTCCCCTTCGCGCCAAGCATCCGTAAAATATCAACCATTTTCCCTCCTTCCTCGGCTTATCCAATGATGCCGAGAACGCAATGGTACACCATTCCTATGTGCATAAATTCAAAGAGTATTTAAACATAACCCCATTCTTTTGTCAAGAAGGGTTTAATTTATTAATAAAATATTTTTTGTGGTAACGGCTGGGCATGGCAATATCGTATGCGAAGCATTAAGTATGTTTTTTGGGTTGTCACTAGTGGGTACATAAAGGTATATTGTTTGCCTCAATTATTTTTTATGTGTATCCGCCGATGAAGTTGATTGTTAAAGCCTCTCCTGTGATTTCAGACACAAAATCAATCAGGTTTTCCGCAGTTTTATCTTTTATTCTATAGTCGACTTCAGCGATTATTCTGTGTAAAACTCGGGTACGCATGATTTTGGTGCTGATAATATACTTTTTTAACTGGTTGTTTTCAAAGAAAATTACAGCTTCCTTATTGTTCCATAAATTTTTGCTTTTATTTGCTGAAGGTTTAAACATGTTCAAAACGATGCCTACGGGTTTCCCTATCTCCAATTGTTCAAATTGGTCAAAGAGGAAAGAAATTGTTTTGGCGTAAAAAATGTCAACCGTACACGGAATAATAATTGAATCGGCGGCAACATAACAGTTGATTGTAAGGTTATTGTATGTTGGCGCGCTGTCGATGATGACATAATCATAATTGTTACTGATCTTTTGATTTAAAAAATTTTTAAGCCAGCCTACTTCCCTGATTTTATGGTCAAGAAGTCGTAAATCGGATGGTATTAGGTCAACTCCGTATTTTGTTTTAATTATATTATTTTCTGCCTTATCTCCCGTGAGAACGTTAAATATGCTTTTCCCTTTTACGTCATCGGCAAAGAAGAAGGCCGTCGAATTTTGCGGATCCAAATCGATGGCAAGAACCCTAAGCCTCTGTCTGAATAGACTTAAGGCAGTTATTATGCTCAGCGTGCTTCCCCCCCTATGCTGCAGAATGATATGGTTTTCAAGTTAGGCCCTCTTCACGCATTTAAATAATGTGACAAAATAACTCTGCCGCATGGGCGCTATTTAACTATCATGAAAATTAAATCCACTGGCCATGCGGCACATCACGCTTTTTTGCTTGCCTTGGAAAATAAATTTGCTTTTTTTGCTCCAAAATTGATTCTTGCATCCTTTAAACCTGAACCGAACATTGCAGTCATATAATATCGCATTACAAGGCCATTATTCATACTTTTTGGGTTTGGAACGCTTGGGGTAAGACATTTTTATGATAGAACTATAAGAACAACAGTTTTGTATGTCAAGAAAATATAGCCTGAAAAATGTGAATGGTTTGTCGATGGTTTATTTTGTGGTTGTTGAAAAACATAAAATATTCATTTTCGCCAGGAGTTATATTGTTGAATGCAGGAAAAGCTCTGTAAGGATTTATCGGATGATGCTTTAAATGCTGTTGCTTAAAAATAGTTTTTAACTGCAAAGGTACGGCAGTTTTTGATTTGTGAACGTATTGATAACTCTTTAATCTATAAAAACATATTGCAATGGTTGGGTCGCTGCGCTAATTTACGATTATGAACCCAGTTCGTTTATCAGTTATTTTGTTTTTAATTCTGTTACTGCTTGCCGGTTGTGCCAACGAGCAGTCAAATAGTGGGCCCCAAGAAAAGGCATATAAACCAACGGCTTACGGTGACATCATTGTCCGGGGCGACATAGGTGATGCGAGCAATCTGATTCCTATTTTAGCTTCGGACTCGGCATCTCACAGTATCGCGGGTCTTATTTACAACGGACTGGTTAAATACGATAAAAACATGAATATCGTTGGAGACTTAGCTGAATCTTGGGATATTTCTAAAAATGGTTTGGTAATAACATTTCATTTGCGCAAAGGAGTTAAGTGGCACGACGGCCGGCCATTTACCGCGAAAGATGTTCTTTATACTTATCAGGTTACTGTTGACCCGAAAACCCCCACCGCTTATGCGGGAGATTTCTTGAAAGTAAAAAAAGCGGAAGTTCTGGACGACTACACATTTCGCGTGACTTATGACAAGCCTTTTGCGCCGTCGTTAATAAGTTGGTCATCAGCGATTTTGCCGCGCCACCTGCTAGAGGGCCAAGACATCACAAAAAGCTCTCTGGCGCGCCATCCTGTCGGTACAGGGCCTTATCTCTTCAAGGAATGGCTGGCGGGACAGAAAATTGTTCTTGTTTCCAACGCCGATTATTTTGAGGGACGTCCTTACGTAGGTGGACATGTTACGCGGATTATTCCCGATATGGCGACGATGTTCCTGGAACTGCGCGCGCGCAATATCGACATGATGGGCCTCACCCCCCTGCAATACACCCGCCAGACGGAAAACAATCTTTTCCGGCAAAGCTTCGACAAGTACCGTTACTTGGCTTTCGCCTACACCTATCTGGGCTACAATTTGAAACATCCGTTTTTTGTCGACAAAAGAGTGCGTCAGGCCATTTCCTACGCCATCAACAAAGAAGAAATTATCAGCGGCGTTTTGCTGGGGCTGGGTAAACCGGCCACCGGTCCTTACAAACCCGGAACATGGGCATATAACGAAAACGTAAAAACCTATTCATACAACCCGCAAAAAGCTCGGGAGCTTTTGCGCGCCGCCGGCTGGACAAAAACAAACAATGATGGATTTTTGGAAAAAGACGGCCTTCCTTTTACTTTTGAGCTTATTACCAATCAGGGCAATGAAACGCGTCAGAAATGTGCCGAAATCATTCAGCGACAATTAAAAGAAGTAGGAATAGACGTCAAGATTCGTATTCTGGAATGGGCGGCTTTTATAAATGATTTCATCAACAAAAGGCGCTTTGAAGCGGTCATTTTGGGTTGGACGATACCGTTGGACCCTGATGCTTATGATGTCTGGCATTCGAGTAAAACAGCGCCGGAGGAATTAAACTTTATCTCTTACAAAAACCCTGAGGTGGATGCTCTTCTGGAAAAAGCCCGCTCGACATTTGATCAAAAACTCAGGAAAAAATACTACGACCGTTTTCAGGAGATACTTGTCGAAGATCAGCCCTACACTTTTCTTTACGTGCCGGATGAATTAGTTGTCATCAGCAAGCGCTTCAGAGGCATCGAGCCTGCTCCCATCGGCCTGAGTCACAATTTTATTAAATGGTATGTTCCCAAAGACGAACAAAAATACACTATGACCAGATAGTGCCTACCGGAAATATGCTTTTTTAAAATATCATCTTTGGAAAATCTTCTTTTTTTATTTTGGATTTGAAATTTTTTATTCCTTCGGCCGCTTCTTTTACTTGTTCCGGAAAGGTCAAGAGGCGGGGTGTTATCTTGTTCGGGTTTCCGGCGTCACGGGATAGATAACCAAAAAATCCACTTGCCACCGCTTCTGCGACCTCCGTTATGCTGAGATTAACGCGCTTTTCATCGGGAAGTTCAAAGGAAAAATCATCAATCTGCAATTTATCAATGGAAGCTATTAACTGGTAGGCCACCTGGCACATTTGTTTCGTGCTGCATTGGGAGGTGTTTCCCATGCCGCAGAGCATCAGAATCTCCGAATTGATGCGCGGCGGGAAAGGTATTATAACTTTTTCCGCGAAGTCTCCGGTAATTCGTCCCTCCTTGATTTCTCGGGAGATCAAGCCATTGAGACGCCAATCAATGAAGCCGCAGATGCCGCGCGGTGGTCTTTCATCGGCAAATATTCCCAGCACAAGACATTTATGTTTTGACGTGTCTGGCGGTTCCGTGAATAGATGGATATTCATTTTTTGCTTGTTTTTAGTTTGAGGGCATCTAAAATGCCGTTGATAAAAGACCCGGAATTTTCCGATCCGAAAGTTTTGCCTAAATCTATGGCTTCATTAAGTGTGACCTTCGGCGGGATATCATCACAGTATAGTAATTCAAAAGCCGCCATCCGTAAAATGCTAATATCAACCTTAGACATTCGTCCCAGAGACCAGTTATCGGAGCAACTGGCAATGAGTTTATCCAACTCTTCTTTGTGTTTCCACGTGCCGTATACTAAAGTTGAGGCGAAATCTTTAGCCAGCTTCGGCGCGGTAAAGTTGCCCCAGAAAAGATCAAGCGCCTTTTCCACGTCGGTATCCACAAAATTAAGACTGTAAAGAACCTGCAAGGCGATTTCCCGCGCCTTTCTCCTTCCGCGCATTTAAAAATTTTGTACCTCAACCATTACGTAAATTGCCCTGCTGATGTTTTTTGTTGGTTAACACACAAGTTTTAAATGTTTTTGAACAAATCCACTATTTCTATAGCTGTCATGGCCGCGTCGGCGCCTTTGTTGCCGGATTTTGTGCCTGCACGTTCGATGGCCTGCTCAATGGTATCCGTGGTCAGAACACCGAAGATTACCGGAACTTCTGTTTCCAAGCCGACATTGGCGATACCTTTGGATACTTCAGCGGCGATGTATTCGAAATGAGGAGTTGCCCCGCGGATTATCGCGCCCAGACAAATTACAGCGTCGAAACGCTTGGACTTAGCGAGCTTTTTGGCGGCCAGCGGAAGCTCGAAAGAACCGGGAACTTTATAAACAGCAATATCTTTTTCGTCCGCGCCGGCTCTCGTCAGAGCGTCCAACGCTCCGTCGATTAATCTGCTGCAAATAAAATCGTTGAAACGGCTGGCCACGATGCCAAACTTCATTCCCCTAGCGACGATTTTTCCTTCAATTATTTTTGGCATGATTAGTTACCATCCTTTGCTTATGCTTTTTCTATATTTTCAAAAGATGTCCCATTTTTTTTTGTTTGGTTTTCATATATTTTATATTATTTTCGTTCGGATGAATCTCCAAAGGGACCCTCTGGGTTATTTCAATCCCATATCCTTCCAATCCCACTATTTTCTTGGGATTATTTGTCATCAATCGCATTTTATGCACTCCCAAGTCAACAAGAATTTGCGCGCCAATTCCATAATCACGCAAATCAGGCTTGAACCCCAGGGCGATATTCGCTTCTACCGTGTCATGTCCGTTTTCCTGCAGGGCGTAGGCTTTGATTTTATTGACCAAACCAATACCGCGACCTTCCTGGCGCATATAGACAATTACACCTTTTCCTTCTTGGTTTACCATTTCCATCGCGCGGTGCAGCTGATCGCCGCAGTCGCAGCGCGCGGAGGCGAAAACATCCCCTGTTAAGCATTCTGAATGCACGCGCACCAGAACTTCATCGTCCTTAGTGATCTCGCCTTTAACCAGCGCGATGTGCTGGAAATCGTCAACATCGTTTTCGTAAACGATAACCCTGAACTCTCCTCCGTAGGTAGTGGGAATAGTCGCTTCGGCAACTCGCTTAATAAGCGATTCATGCTGCAGGCGGTAGTCAATCAAATCCGCAATAGTTACTATTTTAAGTTTATGCTCGCGGGCGAAAGCTTCCAAGTCCGGCATGCGCGCCATTGTCCCGTCGTCCTTCATTATCTCGCAGATGACTCCGGCTGGCGTTAAACCGGCAAGGCGGCATAAATCAACCGATCCTTCGGTTTGGCCGGTGCGCACCAGCACGCCGCCCCTGCGCGCGCGGATGGGAAAAACGTGGCCGGGGCTTACCAAGTCTTCCGGCTTGGCTTCAGGATTAACCGCCGCCCTTATAGTTGTCGCACGATCCGCAGCGGAAATTCCCGTGGTAACGCCGTCACGCGCTTCAATGGAAATTGTAAATGCCGTGCCAAAACGCGCTTTATTGTCCTGCACCATGGGTTTCAGGTTGAGTTTGTCAGCGATTTCTTCGCTTAGTGTGAGACAAATCAATCCGCGGCCGTAGCGCGCCATGAAATTTATTGTTTCCGGTGACGCGAACTGCGCGGACATGCACAGATCGCCCTCGTTTTCCCGGTCTTCGTCGTCCACGAGAATAATCATTTTCCCGTTGCGGATATCTTCTATCGCCTCTGTAATTTTGCTGATGGCCATTCTTTTATTATCCTTAATCTATTTAAAACCGTGTTTCTCCAGAAAATTATTATCTATTCCCCGCGGTGATTGCAACAGTTTTTCCACGTATTTACCCAAAATATCCGTTTCGATATTGACTAAATCGCCTTCCTTTTTGCCAAGCAGCGTGGTCTTTTCCGCAGTGTGAGGAATTATATTAACATAAAATCTGCCCTTTTCCACTTTGTTTATGGTGAGGCTGATGCCGTCGATAGCCACCGATCCTTTCTCCACGATATAGCGCGCAAGAGCCTCGTCTGTTTGGATAGCAAAAATGACCAAGCCGGATTTCTGCGTTTTGGAAAGAATGCGGCCAGTGCCGTCCACGTGTCCTAAAACGAAATGCCCGCCCAAATAGCCTCCGACGCGCAGTGATTTTTCCAAATTTACTTTGCTGCCGGGATGCATCTGTTTAAGATTTGTTTTATCCAAAGTTTCGGCGGAGACATCGGCGTGAAAAATATTTTGATTTTTCGCGGTTACGGTAAGGCACGCGCCGTTGACGGCGATGCTATCGCCCAAGCGCACATCGGCCATGCCGATAGCTGATTCAATTTCTAAAACGGCATCCGCGCCTTTCATGCTCAGACGTTTTATCGTGCCCAATCCTTCGATAATTCCGGTAAACATAGTCTATTTTTTCTCTTTATTTAACAAGTCCTTCAGTTCTGTCATGAATTCCCCGACATCGCGGAATTGCCGGTAAACCGAAGCGAATCTGACATAAGCTACGCCGTCGAGTGCCTTTAGTTCTTGCATGACTTTTTCGCCGATGACGTTAGAGGGAATTTCTTCTCCTTGATATTCTTGGCACGTTTGCTCTACGGCGTCTACTATCTTTTCCATTTCCTCCATACTTATGGGGCGTTTTTCGCAGGCTTTCATCACGCCGTTGCGGATTTTTATACGGTCAAACGCCTCGCGCCGCCCGTCTTTTTTTACCACCATGGGCAGAATATCTTCCACGTACTCATAAGTGGTGAAACGCTTTTCGCAAGCCAGACATTCCCGTCGTCGTCGAATGGCTTTGCCGTCCTTGCTGATGCGTGAATCAATAACTTTATTTTCTGCATTGCCGCAAAAGGGACATTTCATCTTCCGCCGTCCTAAATATTTAGAGCTGTTTGACTTTAATCCCCGCTTCCTTGAGCATTTGAGCCGCCAGCTTATCACTGTAACCGTTGTGGATAACAACTCGTGTTACGCCGGCATTAATCATCATTTTCGCGCAGATAACGCACGGATGATTTGTGCAGTAGAGGGTTGAGCCATTAGCGCTGACGCCGTGAAAAGCGGCCTGAATAATGGCGTTTTGCTCCGCGTGCAATCCACGGCACAGTTCGTGACGCTCGCCGGAAGGAACGTTTAATTTTTCCCTAAGGCAGCCGATATCCAGGCAGTGCTTCAATTTTGAAGGCGCGCCGTTGTATCCGGTGGCCAGAATCCGGCGGTCACGCACAAGCGCGGCGCCTACCGCCCGGCGCATACAGGTGCTGCGGCGGGATACCAAATCCACAATATTCAGAAAGTAAGTGTCCCAATCCGGTCTTGTTCTGGCTGCTTTTTTAGGGATGCTTTTAGAAATTTTTTTTCCGGCCATCACTGCCACGCTTTTTGTGTGCTGAGAAATTCACGACTTGCCGGCCTTAAATTCTATACTGATAGAGGGGAAATTTCACGCAAATGCTTTTTATTTTCTCAGACACAGCCTTGATTTTTGTTTCGTTGTGGATATTTTTTATGACGTCGGCAATGCACGAAGCAATCAGGCGCATTTCATTTTCCTTCATACCTCTGGTCGTTACCGCGGGCGTACCGATACGGATCCCGCTGGTTACCTGGGGGCCTTTGGTATCAAAAGGAATCCCGTTTTTATTCACGGTAATGTTTGCCCGATCCAGCACCTCCTGCGCCTCCTTGCCGGTGACGCCTGCCGACGTCAGGTCAACCAGCATCATGTGATTGTCCGTTCCGCCGGAGACCAGACGGAAACCCTGATTTTTCAATTCATCCGCCATCGCCTGGGCGTTTTTAATAATCTGACGCTGATATTCCTTGAATTCCGGCGTAAGCGCTTCTTTAAAAGCGGCCGCTTTTGCCGCGATGATATGCATCAACGGTCCGCCCTGTGAGCCGGGAAAGACACGACTGTTGAGCGTTTTGGCGTAATCTTGTTTGCACATAATCAGACCGCCGCGCGGACCGCGTAATGTCTTGTGGGTTGTGCTGGTCACGTATTCACAAACAGGGATGGGCGTGGGATGAAGGCCTGTGGCCACAAGTCCGGCGATATGCGCGATATCGGCCATGATTACCGCGCCGACTTCGTCGGCGGCTTCACGGAATTTTTTAAAATCGATTATCCGCGGATAAGCACTGGCGCCCACGACAATCAATTTAGGCTTATGCTCGCGCACCAATTTTTTTACTTCCTCGTAATCGATTGTTTCTGTTTCACGGTCAACGCCGTAAGCGACGATTTTGTAAAACTTGCCGGAAAAATTCGCGGGACTGCCGTGAGACAGATGTCCGCCGTGCGAAAGGTTCATTCCCAGAACTGTGTCACCCGGCTGGACCGTGGCGAAATAAACCGCCATGTTCGCCTGCGTACCGGAATGAGGCTGGACATTGACGTGGTCGGCGCCAAAAAGTTTTTTACAGCGCTCAATGGCCAGGTTTTCCGCCACATCGACGAATTCACAGCCGCCGTAGTAACGATTGCCGGGATAACCTTCGGCGTATTTGTTGGTCATGATGCAGCCCTGCGCTTCCAGGACGGCTTCACTGACAAAATTTTCCGAAGCGATGAGCTCGATATTTTGCGCCTGACGGCGTGTTTCCGCTTTAATGGCCTGATGTAATTCCGGATCAATTTTTTCCAAAAACGACATTATAACAATTTATCCTCTCTTTTCTTGTCTGCGCTGGATTATGGGGAATATTTTTTAAAAACCAAAACGGCGTTTACGCCGCCAAAGCCGAAGCTGTTGGACATGACAATGTTGATGTTTGCCTTTCGGGCAACGTTGGGAATATAGTCCAGATTACATTCGGCATCGGGATTTTCCAAATTTACCGTTGGTGGTATTATCCCTTCTTCTATGGCTTTAACACTGAAAATAGCTTCCACGCCGCCCGTACCGCCGAGCATGTGCCCGGTCATCGACTTTGTAGAGCTGATCATAAGCTTTTTAGCATGCGCACCGAAAAGTGATTTGATGGCTTGCGTTTCGTACAAGTCGTTGAGCGGGGTAGAAGTGCCGTGCGCATTAATGTAATCAATATCCGAAGGATTTAAACCGGCGTCTTTAATTGCGGCGTGCATACTGCGAACTGCGCCTTCATGCCCGGGAGGAGGAGCCGCCATATGAAAAGCGTCGGATGAACAGCCGTAGCCGACAAGTTCTGCGTAAATGCGTGCGTCTCTAGCCTGGGCGAAAGATAGTTCTTCCAAAATCAATATGCCGCAGCCTTCACCGATGACAAAGCCGTCGCGTCCCTGATCAAAAGGACGACTGGCTTTTAGCGGTTCGTCATTGCGTGTGGAAAGAGCGCGCATAGCGCAAAAACCGGCGACAGCCAGCGGAGTAATTGCCGCTTCGACCCCACCCGTAATCATGACGTCAGCATCTCCGTAAGCAATGGTTTTATAAGCGTCGCCGATGGCTGAAGTTCCCGCCGCACAGGCGGTTACCGCGCAATTGATGGGGCCTTTGGCACCGAAGCGAATGGAAACAAGACCCGAACCTAGATTGGCTAAAATGGAAGGGACGGCAAAGGGAGAGATTTTTCGAGGTCCGGATTCAAACAGCAACTTTGTTTCGCTTTCCATCGTTGCCAGTCCGCCGATGGCCGAACCGATAATTACGCCAGTGCGTCCGGAAATTTCCGGGGTTATTTTTAAAGCGGCGTCATTCATTGCCATTTCTGAGGCGGCAACGGCGTACAAAATGAAATTATCCAGACGACGGGCTTCTTGTTTGTCCACAAACTGCAGGGGGTCAAAGTTTTTTACTTCACCAGCAATTCTGGATTTAAAAGCAGAACTGTCGAATTTGGTTATCGGCCCGATGCCCGATTTCCCGGCAATCGCGGACTCCCATGATTCGCTGACGGAATTGCCCAGCGGCGTCAGAGCGCCGATACCTGTAATCACAACGCGCCTTTTCATTGATGAATACCCTAGCTGACATTAGTTAATATTTTTACTTTTTAAAAATTCAAGGACATCTTTGATTGTCCGGATTTTTTCCAACTCTTCATCCGCTATTTCAATGCCAAACGCCTCTTCCATTTCCATAATAAGCTCAACAAGATCCAGCGAATCTGCCCCCAAATCGTCGATGAAAGATGCTTCCGGAACGCATTCTTCCCTCGTAACATCCAACTGCTCCATCACAAGTTTGATAACTCGCTCTTCTAATGTCATGTAAAGATCCTCCTCCATTCTAATCTATTATTGCCAATAATCTAAGACAGATAATACTGTTCTTTACCTGTTTTTTTAAAATATTTCCTTAAATTTTTCATCAAACAAAAAAGGCGGCGCTGTTTTCAAGATCCGAAAACACCTTCTGCTGTTAAGCAGTTTTTTCCGGTTTACCGTAATCTCTGCCTCGATAAGTGCCGCAATTCGGACATACACGGTGAGGCAATTTCGGCTGATTGCACTGTGGACATACGGATAAGGAATTAGGCTTTAAAAAATCGTGTGCTCTTCTCATATTCCGCCTTGTTTTGGAATGTCTCTTTACTGGATTTGGCATGGTTATTATCCTCTTTTTCTTAATTATTTATTTTAAAGTTTTTTAAAGCAGCCATGCGGCTATCGACGTTACCGCTTGTGCAATCACAGGAGGAATCATTAAGATTCGTGCCGCACTGCGGGCACAATCCTTTGCACTCCGGATGGCATAGGACTTTAATCGGTACCTGTAAAATTATCTGTTCACAGATAATCGGCGTCAGGTCGATAAAATCGCCATGGTAATAACTGATTTCCAGCTCTTCTTTTTTCAGTTCCAAATCTTCCTTAACCTGGGGTTTCTCCGGAATTAATGTGTAATCAAAATTAGCATCGAGGGGGAGCTTTGCTTCTTCCAGGCAGCGGCTGCAATTGATATTGATAGTTGCGGAAAATTTTCCTTTGATAAAAACCGTTCCGGATGTTTTTATAATATGACAGTTAACATCCAATTTATTAAGGGAAAAGTCAGGTTTTTCATCCTCATTAAAACACGCGTCAAACCATTTGCCGCCTTCGGAAAAGACCAAGTTGAGCCCATCCTCAGGAATGGTAACCACATTAATTTTCAAAGAATTAGTCGTCGAAACCATGATGGCTTGCTAAACGTTCGCCCTTTATGTATTAAGCGTGAAAGTTAATTATAAAATACCAGGATTGTCAAGGATAATTTAACATTATTAACCAATTGCAACTTGACAAAAGACGACTGACAATCCTATAAAACTTTAACAAATATTTGGGAATAAAAAGATGAAAAAAATACGTACGCGCTTCGCACCTTCGCCAACAGGTTATTTGCATATCGGCGGGGCGCGAACAGCTCTTTTTAACTGGCTTTTTACGCGCCATCAGGGCGGCAAGTTTATTTTGCGTATCGAAGACACAGATCAGGTGCGCTCCACGGAAGAATCCACCAGAGCAATTCTTGATGCCATGACCTGGCTGGGCTTAAACTGGGACGAAGGTCCTTATTTTCAGGCCGAGCGGGTCGGATTGCACAGGGAAATGGTGCAAAAACTCATCAAAGAGGGGAGAGCTTATTACTGTATCTGCACGCCAGAAGAATTGGAAGAAAAAAGAAAAAAGGCCCTTGCTGCCGGCAAAAAGCCTAAGTATGACGGCACCTGCCGCGAAAAAAACCTGCAGAAAACCGCCGGCTCTGTAGTGCGCTTCCGCGGCGCGCAAACCGGCGTTACCGTTGTCGAAGATTTAATCAAAGGCAATATCAGTTTCAACAATGAAGAGCTGGATGATTTGATTATCGAGCGTGCCGATGGTTATCCGACTTATAATTTTGCGGTGGTAGTAGACGACGCCTTGATGAATATTACCCATGTCATCCGCGGCGACGACCACGTCAACAACACGCCGCGCCAGATTCTGCTTTATCAGGCGCTGGGATTTGAAGTTCCGAAGTTCGCGCACGTGCCGATGATCCTCGGCGCGGATAAAACGCGCCTGAGCAAGCGCCACGGGGCGACTTCCGTCATGGCGTATAAAGAAATGGGTTATCTGCCGGAGGCGCTGGTTAATTATCTGGTACGTCTGGGCTGGGCGCACGGCGATCAGGAAATTTTTTCCTTAAAGGAACTGGTGGAAGTTTTCTCGCTGGAGGCGGTGGGCAAATCGCCCGCGGTTTTCAATCCGGAAAAACTTTTGTGGCTCAACGCTCATTATATCAGGGAAACTGAGCAGGAAAAGCTCTACGAGGCGATGAAAGATTTCTGGCCTGCCGCCGCTGAGAAAGCTGACAAGGGTTTCATGAAAAAGGTGATTGTTGATTTGCAACCGCGGGCGAAGACTTTAGTTGAGCTGGCCGCATCTGCCGGTTTTTATTTTGCTGAAAAGGTGGAGTACGAAAAAGAGGCGGCGCAGAATTTTTTACAGCCATCCATTGCCGGTTATTTGAAAGAGATTGCGGTAAAACTTTCCGGTACACCAAATTTCAGCAGGAAGGGAATCGAAGATTTCCTTACGTCCTTCGCCCAGGAAAAGGAAATTAAATTAAAAGTCATCGCCCAGCCGCTGCGCGTGGCGCTTACCGGCAAAACAGTCAGTCCCGGCATTGATGAAGTTATGGTGACGCTGGGTAAAGAGCGCGTTGTGCAAAGGCTTCAGGACGCTTGCGCTTATATTAATTCACAATGATAACACACAAAGTCAGTTTTGCTTGACTTTTGTCAGGGGATTAAATAGTCATACGGGACATTTTTCCACGATGGTCCCATCGTCTAGTGGTTAGGACGCTGGCCTCTCACGCCGGAAACCGGGGTTCAAACCCCCGTGGGACTACCAAATTAGAGACACGGACATCATGACATATAGGTTTTTGCGATAAATTTGTGCTAAGTCAATTATAAAATATCATCCGCTTCTAAATTCGGAAATTAAAGCTTGGATGCTGGCCTTGGCATCTCCGAATAACATGCGGGTATTATCTTTGAAGAACAGCGGATTTTCAATACCGGCAAATCCTGGGTTCATGGAGCGCTTTAAAACAATCACTGTTCTGGACTTATCAACCTCGATAATGGGCATGCCCCATAACGGGCTGGTTTTGTCTTCTTTGGCGGCGGGATTAACAACATCGTTGGCGCCAATTACCACACAAACATCCGTTGTCGGCATTTTGGGATTGATTAATTCGGCTTCGATCAGTTGATCGTAAGGAACGTTTGCTTCAGCCAGTAGCACATTCATGTGTCCGGGCATGCGCCCGGCCACCGGGTGTATACCGTATAAAACCTCAGCGCCATTTTTTTCTAGTAATTCACCCAGTTCCCGAAGCACTTGCTGAGCCTGCGATACTGCCATGCCGTAGCCAGGCACAAATGTTACGGACGAAGCTGCCTCAAGCATCAGGTAGACATCTTCTATATTGATGGGTTTGACATCACCGGTTGCAATGACGCCCTTTGATGCCGTTGCGCCGAATCCGCCAAACAGGACATTTACAAATGACCTGTTCATTGCTTTGCACATAAGAATAGCCAAAATAAATCCTGACGCGCCGTCCAATGTTCCGGCTACAATCAACAACTGGTTGTCCAAAACAAACCCCAGAGCAGCCGCTGAAAGACCAGCGTATGCATTGAGTATGGCAATTACCGTTGGCATATCCGCTCCGCCGATGCCCATAACCAGCAGTAATCCGAAAACCAGCGCAGCGGCAATTAAAACCGGTAGGAAAAAATGATTGTTCGGGTTGATAATCAACCCTGCGGCCATAACCGCAATAACTGCGACAACTGCCCCAATGACAAAGTTACGCCCGCGGTAAATAAAGGGCTTGCCAGGAATGATTTCCTGTAACTTCAAAAAAGCAACCGTAGAGCCGGTGAAGGTAAGAAAGCCTAAAATCATTTCGGCGGTCAGGACGATCATCGCGAAATTTGATATTTGAGGAATACGTTGATAATATTCGGCCGTTCCAACCAGCGCGACGGCTAACGCACCGAAAGCATGTGACATTGCAGTTCGCTGCGGCACGGCCGTCATAGGCAGTTTTAAGGCAAGCGGAACACCGATTAATGATCCAACTGCAATAGCGATGATTACCAGGTCTGTGCGTTGAACTTTAAAAGCAATCATTGTTGCCGCGATGGCTATGAGCATACCTAAACTGCCGGCCCAGTTCCCCCTGCGGGCAGTTTTTACTTCGCTCATCCATTTAAGGGCCAATACAAAGAGGATTGCGGAGGCTACATAAAGGTAACCGACAACAGATTCGATCATTTTGTCTTGCCTCCATTGTCTTTTTTAAACATCCGTAAAATGCGCTCGGTAATCATGAATCCGCTAATAACGTTAGTCGCGGCTAATGCCACGGCGATAGTAGCCAATGTCAAAATCAGGATGTTTTTGGGCTCAGCCATAACGATCAAAGCGGCGACTACGGAAACAGACGAAATGGCGTTGGTTAAGGACATCAATGGGGTGTGAAGAAGTTTGGATACTTTTTTGATTAAACCGAGGCCCAGGAAAGCCGATAACAAAAATATCAGCAGGTTTATAGAAACAGGAACTACATTGTCGTGCATTGAAACTGCCTTTCAAAAGTTATTTTAGGTAATCATCCGGCTCGATATAACCGGATGATTACCACTTAATGCATTGTATCGGATCCGCATTCGTAATGTTTTCTTATAATTTCATTGCGAATTTCATTATTGTGTGTAATCAAACAGCCCCTCAAAATTTCATCGTCAAGATTCAGCTCAAAACGTTTGGTTTCTTTGTTCCAGAAATGTTCCACCAAGTTGGTTAAGTTTGCTGAATACATCTGGTTGGCGTGTAGCGCGACACGGGCCGGTAAATTTTCAAGGCCGATGATATTGACGCCGTTTACAATAATTTCTTGACCCCGTACCGATCCTTCAACGTTGCCGCCGCTTTCGACGGCCATGTCGATCACGAGGCTGCCCGGTTTCATTCCCGCAATCATTTCTTTGGTGATAATGAGGGGGGCTTTGCGGCCAAATACCTGCGCAGTTGTGATAACTACATCGGCTTGAGCACAGACTTTAGCCATAGCGTCGCGCTGTTTTTGCAACTGCTCGGAAGTCAACTCGCGAGCGTAGCCATCTTTAGTCTGTCCTGTTTCCCCAAGCTCAACTTCAACAAAGCGTGCTCCCAGAGATTTTACCTGTTCAGCGACAGCTGGTCTGGTATCGAAGGCCTCAACTCGTGCGCCAAGACGTTTTGCCGTGGCAATAGCCTGAAGGCCGGCTACTCCCGCGCCGATAATAAAAACGCGCGCCGGCTGGATGGTTCCTGCAGGAGTCATCATCATGGGGAAAATCTTGGTAATGCGTTCGGCAGCTAAGATTACTGCAGTATATCCGGCAAGACTCGCCTGCGAGCTCAAGGCATCCATTTTTTGTGCTAATGTGGTTCGCGGAATCATTTCCATGGAAATAGCACTTACGCCTTGTTCGACAAATGCCTGTACCAAGCGTTTTTCATTGAAAGGATCCAGGTAACTTACATGGATACTGCCATTTTTTAAATTGCCTACTTCATCTTGGTCAGGTTTATGCCGCCTTAGCACCATTTCTGCCGACGAAAATCCGGCAATGCGGTCTTTTGCTATTTTAGCACCGGCTTTTTCGTACTGTGCGTCTGTAAAATTACATACTGCGCCAAGTCCGCTCTCAATTTCGATATCTGCGCCTTTTTTGGTCAGTTTTTCTACATCGGGGGGAAGCATTGGTACATGCCATTTATTGGCTTGTTGTTCCTTGGGAATGAATATTTTCATAAATCAACCTCCTCAAATCGGTTTGCCGATATTTCCGTTTGGGATTTGTATAATTCTATTGCAATGAATCCCGGGAAAGAAAACCACCGGAAATGTATTTTTCTAAATCATTGATCGTGGTTTTTTGCTCATCGATAACACCTTTAACCACATCGCCGATTGAAATAATCCCGACCAATTTTTTGTTTTCGAAAACGGGAAGATGACGAACTCGTTGCTCAGTCATAAGATTCATACAGTGCTCAACTCCGTTTTCCGGCGTGACGGAAATTAGCTTTGTTACCATAACATCTTTAACAAAAGTATCGCGTCCGCTTTTACCGGTTAATGCTATTTTCCTTGCGTAGTCACGTTCGGAAAATATACCACGCAGCTCTTCATTCTCAATTATAAGCAGCGCGCCGACATTGTTTTCTTTCATGGTGTGCAAGGCTTCATAAACAGTTGCATCAGGATCTATAGAGACGATTTTTTTTCTTCCTTTTCTTAACAGTAAATCTTTCACGGTCAGCATGTAAAGTTCCTCCATGGTTTTAAAATGTGATTTTACTATAGCTGAATTTGGTAAAACTATAAGGTGAATAAAGGATGGGTAATAGTTCTATGCAAAATAGAACCTAAACGATTCGGTTGAGATAATTTATAATATTTCCGGTTTTGTTTCTGATGCCTAATTTTCCGCGGATTGCATATTTGTGCTTTTTAACGGTGGATACAGAGATACTCAGGGTTTCAGCGATTTCTTTTTCCCTGTAGTGTGCCTTAATGAGTTTGATTATGGAAATTTCTGTTGGCGTAAAATTAAATTTTGAGGAAATCAGTTTTTTGTAATATTCGGAAGATATGTTATTTAACTGTTCTTCCAGTAAGCGGAAAGAATAAGAATCATAAGGATGCTTTTGAGCAAGCGTTTTTAAAAGCGGCAAAACATTTTGTTCAAGGTTGAATTGTATATTCATCCGTAAATTATTTTTACCTTCCTCAATAGAGTCGAGAACCTTGTGCAGAATAAATTTTTGTTCTTGTATTGTATGCTTTACAACATCTCCGATTGTGATTATGCCGATAATTTTATTTTTCTCGAGAATGGGTAAGTGTCTTACACGGCGGCTGGTCATGATATTCATGCAGCTTTCGACGGTGTTTTTGGGACTTAAATAGTGTACTTTTTTGGTCATGAGTTTTTTTATCGGAAGATTCATGGAAAGCAGGATTTGTTTTAACGAAGTAACTTTTCGAACCAAATCTCGTTCAGAAAATATTCCCACTAATTTCCCTTTTTCCGTTACGGGTACCGCGCCAATATTTTTTTTAGCCATAAACTTTAATGTCTTGTAAAGAGTGGTATCCGACGATACGGTCCAGATTTCTCTTTTTTTTGCGGCTAAGAATTCCTTTAAGGTTAACATATGTTGTCTGCCGATATCAGATGATTTTTAAGCGGTCAGTGATTTCTCGCGCTTGTGTATTGATCTGCAATGCCTGGAGGAAGTTATGGAATTTTGGAGTCTCTTTAAACACATCAACAAAAAGCAGGACAATTTTTTTCGTTTTTAGTAAGTTCATTACCCTCTGTTCTCGAGCGAAGTTATTCCGAGTATAAGAAAATCATTTTTGCATGTCAACAAAAACTAATGATCTGGCCAATCATGTTTATAATTTGTAGGTTATTATCTACAATAGATTGGAGATTTTTTAATATCTCACCGTTTTGATAGCTTTTGTGTTAGGTTTGAATATCAGGTAATTCATTGTTTAAAATCATGTTTGCTGTTTAATCGTGGATGTTATGAACTTTTCAGTCAAGCTGATCAAAGTGTTTTTTTAAATACTCGATATGTCAAATTTTCTTTGACCAAAAGCCGTAGTAGTGTTAAAGACAGCTCAACATTTTTTTAGAAGGTGACAAGTAATTATGCTGAAATTTTTACCGTACAAAATTAAAGGAGTAATTTCCTCGCTTCTTCTAACGCTTAACGTTATTTTCTGGGTTGCCATTTTATTTGTCGTTTCCCTGCTAAAGTTTTTATTGCCCATACCGCCTTGGCGCCGTTTGTGTGACCGGATTTTGCCGTGGATTGCCGAAAACTGGATATCCGGCAACAGCGGCTGGATGAAACTTACGCAAAAAACAAAATGGGATGTGCAGGGCTTGGAAGGGCTAAATTACAACAAATGGTATCTTGTTGTCGGCAACCACCAGTCCTGGGCGGATATTTTCGTGGTGCAGCATTTGTTGAACCGGCGCATCCGCCTGCTGAAATTTTTTCTTAAGCGTCAGCTTATCTGGGTGCCGCTCATGGGGCTTGCCTGGTGGGCGCTGGATTTCCCCTTTTTGCGTCGTTACAGCGCCGAATATTTGAAAAAGCATCCCTGGGAAAAAGGGAAAGACCTGAGAACAACAAAAAAAGCCTGCAGAAAATTTTCGCGCGTCCCCACCAGCGTAATGAATTTTCTGGAAGGCACGCGTTTTTCCGTAGGCAAACATCTCAAACAGAATTCTCCTTATAGATATCTGCTGCGGCCGAAATCTGGGGGAATCGCCCTGGCCATCAATGTGCTGGGCGAAAAGTTTTATTCCCTCTTGGATATAACCATAGTTTATCCAGATGGCACCCCTACTTTCTGGAAATTTCTCTGCGGAAAAGTTAAAAAAGTAATTGTGCGTTGCCAGACGATAGAAATTCCCAAACAATTTCTCGAAGGCGATTATACAGGCGACCACGTTTTCCGGGAAAGATTCAACAGCTGGGTGCAGCAGCTCTGGCAGGAAAAAGACCTACAAATACAATTGCTTATTCAAGAAGCCGCTGCATAATCAAAAACATTAAACAAACAATTTGTCAGTGCTGCGCGCACGCTTCGGCCCGCAGCGTTTTTTTATCGATTTTCCCCACGCTGGTCAGGGGTAATTCCTGCCGGAGTTCGATAATTTTGGGAACTTCATAAGGCGCGAGTTTCCGCGAGGCCATCGTTAAAATATCTTTTTTGATACTTTCTTTATCTTTTCCCTGGGCGTATCCAGGCGCGAGCATAATGTATGCTTTGACAATTTCCGAACCGGGGCGTTTCGGGTCAGGAATGCCGATCAGAGCGGCGCTTTCTATTGCTGGATGCTGCGCTAAAATATCCTCCACTTTTCTGGAAAATACTTTAAAACCGCTGACGATAATCATGTCCTTGCTGCGGTCGATCAAACGTAGATAACCTTCTTCATCCTGAACGGCGATATCGCCGGTATGCAGGTAGCCGTTTTTGTCAATTACTTTTTTTGTTTCTTCGGGGTTCTTGTAGTATCCCACCATTACCTGCGGCCCTTTGACGCAGATTTCCCCCGGCTCGCCTGGCGCTACTTTCTTGCCTGTGATCGGATCAAGAAGGATGATATCCGTGTTAAGTATGGGCAAGCCGACCGTCCCTGTCTTTCTTTTTCCTTTTTCCGGATTCATGGTTGTAATCGGCGATGTTTCCGTCATGCCGTACATCTCCAGCAGTTTTCCCTTGCCGACGATTTTTTCCAGTTCATCTTGGGATTCTTCCGGAAACGGCGCCGCCGCGGAAATGCACGTCCGCAGGCGGGAGTGGTTCAGTTTTTTGAAAAGAGGATTGGCAATAAGCATCTGATACAGGGAAGGAACATTGACCAGATGTGTCGGCTTGTGTTTTTTTATTTCCTTGCAGATATGTTTGGTGTCCCGCGGGTTGGGGATAAGAATTTGCGGCCAGCCCAGATATATGGCGTTTGCCGCGAAAAAAGTCCCAGCCAGATGAAAAAAAGGGAAACCGGAAAGAGCCACCCCATCGGCCTTCTTCCAGCCCAGCCATTTTTGCGCAATAAACAGATCCGCGACGGAATTTCTGTGCGATATCATCGCCCCTTTTGGCATTCCCGTTGTGCCGCCTGTGTACTGAAGGTAGGCGATATCGTCGGGAGTTAATTTGACCGGGGGAGGATCAGCCGGAAATTTTTTAGCGCTAATGGTTTCTTTAAAATTGAGAACGCATTTGCCAGCCAGGTCGGTTACCTTGCCCTGAGGGATCTTTTTTAAGAGTTTTCCCACAGTCCGTTTGATACGCGGCATAAATCCGCCCACGTTTGCGGCGACGACCAGTTTAAGTTCGTCGAGCTTTTCCGCAATATGTACCAGCCGTCCGGCAAAAATCGCGTCAAGCGTTACCAGGCAACGTGCGTCGGAATTCTTTAGCTGATGTTCCATCTCCTCCGTGGAAAGAAGCGGAGAAATACCCGAGGCCACACAGCCGGCCTTGAGAGTTCCCAGCCAGGCAATCAGATATTCCGGGATATTGGGAAGATTAATTCCCACCACGTCTCCCTTTTTTAAACCATGGGCAATGAGCATATTGGCGAAACGGTTAGCGTATTGATCAAACTCTTTTAATTTGACTTTCACCCCCATAAAGGCAAAAGCGAGCTGATTGGGAAATTTTTCAAAAGTTTCCCTGATCGCGTCAACATAACTCGTCTCCCATTCTTTTGGGTCAAGATCGGTAAGACCAGTATCATAAGACAAACGCCAAAACTGTTTATGGCTCATTTTGCTCACTAATAATTTAGGCAGAAAAAAGTGTATTTAAATCACTATCGTTTATTTTATGATTTTTTTGGATATTATTTAACTTTTATAATCTATAAATTTTATAAATTCAACAGATTTTGCAAAGACATTTTGATATGGTAAAATTAAAATAGAAAAAATATACAACGGGTTGATTTTGATCCAAGTGTGATTGTGGCGGTCAGATCGGCAACATTAATTTGACGGACACAACTCCCGTATTCGGAAGGAGAAAAACAATATTGGGTCAGATTTTGTTTGGAAATAACCTGAACCTGTTTCATTTTATTATTCTTTTTGCCGTTTATTCTTTTATGGGATGGCTCATTGAAGTTGCTTACCGTTCAGTGACTCAACGCAAATTGATCAACGCCGGTTTTCTGCACGGTCCGTTTATTCCTATCTACGGCATTGGCGCCACTTTTATTCTGCTGCTGGAGTATTATTTTCACGCTCAGAGTTTGGCGCTACGGGTTTTCCTGTTTGGGCTCGCGCTGACTTTGCTGGAATATTTTGTTGGTTATTGTACCGAAAAAATATTTAAATTAAAGTTATGGGACTATTCCGATTCCCGGTTTAGTTTTCACGGCAGGGTATCTTTAGCTTTTTCCTTGGCCTGGGTGGTATTAGCCGTAATTTTTCTGGCATTTATTCATCCCTTAGTCCTGCAAATTTTCTCCAGGCTGAATTTTTTGCACGTAAAAGTATCCGCCGTCATTTTTAGCGCTTATTTTTTAACGGATGTTTTATTCTCGATGATTTCCCTCACCCGGTTCAAACAAAAAATCTCCTATCTTTACGAGGAATATTTTAACCTTAGCAATATTGAGGTGGAGAGAATATTTGGCTCGCTGCGCAGACTCAGCGGCGCTTTCCCCCATCTCAACAAATATATCAACGACAAAATCAACGGTAAGATTAAAAGCGGCGCGGGGACATTTTTGAAATCCGTTCAGGACAAGATAATTATGGAAATCGAAGGTCGCAAACCGTATGAGGATGAGTATTACGAAATAATAAAAGATATTTACGAGCATGATGAATTTACTCGGCTTAAAAATTATTTTCACCACAGGTCGTCCATTTATGAACACGTCAAAGAAGTAGCGTATTTGTCTTACCGGATATGTAAGTATTTAAAGCTGGATTACCGCTCTGCGACCCGTGGCGCGTTGCTGCACGATTATTTTTTCTACGACTGGCGAAATCATGACGAGCCGCACCTGCACCGGAGAAAATTTCACGGTATCGAACATCCCAAAATTGCGCTGGCCAATGCGAAGAAAACATTCGTACTCAACAAAATAGAGGAAGACATCATCAGAAAGCACATGTGGCCGCTTACGCCCGCCCCTCCTTTATATAAGGAATCTTTTGTTGTTTCCTTTGCCGATAAATATCTTTCTTCAAAAGAATTCGTCGATGAATTCAAAAAAAGAATAGACCAGCGTTTGTCACGAAGAATGAAAAAAAACAGAGGCGATGACCAATAGATGATTTTTAAACGCCCAGCCAGCGAACAAAATGATACGCCGCGATGCCGCTGATATAAGAGACAATCAGTGTCATGACAATCGCGGAGAAGAACCATTTATTGCTGTTCATTTCTTTCCTCAAGACAGCAACCGTTGCGGTACATGGAATAAAAAGCATCATGACTACAAGAAAAGCAGCGGCGGATGCGTGGCCCATTACAGTCGGTAAAATGGTGGACAGTCCCTCTTCGCCCACGGAATAAAGAACGCCCAGTGTCGCCACGACGTTTTCTTTGGCGACAAGACCGGTAATAAGCGCGGTGATCATTTTCCAATCCAGCCCCAGCGGCACTCCAAGCGGCGCAATTGCTCGGCCGGCGCGGGCCAACCAGCTTCCCTCAACAACTCCTGTGGGCAGATAAGATAAAAGCCAGATAACAATCGAGACGGCCAGAATGATTGTTCCCGCTTTGCGAATGAAGGCGATGATTCTTGCCCAAATCACCATAAGGATAGTGCGTAAGTCTGGTTGATGGTAAAGCGGCAGTTCCATGATGAAGGGAGCATCTTGCCTCCAGAGTACTTTGTTGACGAAGATTCCGGCAATGCCCAGCACGCCAATGTTGAGCGCGAGGATACTCCAGGAAACGTATGCCGCATTGGAGCCGAAAATGGCGGCGGAAACAAGAGTTAAAACGGCCAGCCTTGCCGTGCAGGGAACGAAAGGAATCAGGAGTAACGTAATCATCCGCGCCTTACGTGTTTCGATTATTCTTGCGCCCAGCACCGCCGGCACGTTGCAACCGAAACCCAGGCACATGGGAAGAAAACTTTTTCCGTGCAGGCCGACGAGATGCATGATGCGGTCCATGACAAAAGCAGCGCGTGCCATGTAACCAACGTCCTCCAAAAAAGCCATGATGGCAAAGAAGATAAGCAGAATCGGCAAAAAAATCAGGACAGAGCCCACGCCACCGATGATTCCGTCGATAATTAATCCCTGCATCCAGTCAGGCCAGCGGGAAATGAAGGGTGCAAGCCATTGGCTGAATGCCCCGACGCCGTCAGCCATCCAATTTTGCAACGGAACCCCTACACTGTATGTTAGAAAGAAGACTAAAGCCATTACGGCTAACAATATGGGAATGCCGAAAACAGGCCGGGTGAGAACATGGTCAATACGATCGGTCAGAAGAACTTCCCCCATTTTGAAGCGTGAAACAGCGGCGCGGGTGATTTTTTCGATCCAGTCATAGCGGCCATTGACTACTGCATGCAGTGCGTCCTCGTGCTTGCTGAGAATGTTTTGCACGTTGTCCCAATCGGATTTTGTAATTTTCTTTTCCGCTATTGTGGATGCTTCTGGGTCTCCTTCCATTATTTTTATCGCTACCCATTCCGGCGTGTATGGTTCTTGAATATGAGGAGAGATTTGCGCCAGTATTTTTTCGTATATTTGCTGATGATCGGCGGATACTTGAGGCAAGTTAGGCTTAAATTTTGTTTTACCCGAGGCGAAAAGGACGATTTGCTCGATTAACTCTTTAATACCGGAATTGCGTCTGGCAATCATCGGAATTACAGGCAGCCCTAGAGAAGCGCCTAGGGTCTTGGCATCGATTTGTATGCCCTGGTTAGAAGCAGTATCCATCATATTGATGGCGATAATTACCGGACGATTGAGCAACAGCACCTCGGCCAGCAGATAAAGACTTCTCTCCAGTGCCGCTGCGTTTAAAACCAGGACAACCATATCCGGTTTGTTTTTGATTATAAAATCGCGGGTGATTCTTTCCTCTTCGGAAAAAGCCGTCAGGCTATAGGTGCCCGGCAGATCGACAATGCGCAGCAAAACTGTATCGGCGCGATGAACGCCTTCCTTTTTTTCCACGGTTTTGCCCGGCCAGTTTCCCACGTGCTGGGACAAACCGGTAAGAATATTGAAAATGGTGGATTTGCCGACATTCGGCTGGCCGACAAGAGCCACGGAAATTTCTTTTTCCACAGGTAGCGTGCATATGCTCTCGGAAGGATCGATTTTTAAAACCATTATTTTTGAGGCTTCGCCATGCCCGAGGGCGATTCTGGTATCCGCTACTAAAATCACAATCAATCCACCGCTGATCTGCGCAATGCGGAAGCGAGCTCCCGCGGCAATACCCATTCCAGCCAGGCGGCTGGTTAAAGCCGAACCTCCGGCAATGAAGTGAATTATTCCTTGATCTCCTTCGCGCAAATCAGTTATGGATACAGGTGTGTTCATGGAAATCCTTCTTGTTTAAATTTTGCGGCTGACGCGGTACTTTTTTAGAAGCATTACGGGGCCGTAGGACATTTTTGTCCGGCGTAAATTTTTGTTTCCCGCGTCCTCTTCCAGATTAAGGTATTTGTAATCAGCCGTCAGTTTTTTTGCTGTATCATTGAACATGAACTCATAAATGCCGTGATATTTTTTGGACGCCTTGGCAAAATGCAGCACAAAAGTTTCCGTATTCAACGGCTCGCCGATGATAAACCCAGCAGGCTCGTTTTCTATGTAATATATTGTGCCCCACAGCGCAAGCTCGGAAAATTTTAGCAGCGCCTCTTCGCACTGGTCAAAATCTGTTTTACCCGGCGTTAGTCTCGCTTCGTTTTGCCACTGTTTCAATATCTCCAGCGCGTCAGACGAGTTTTCCGCGCATAGCAAGCGGTTTTGTGGCTCGTACAGCGAAAAAAATTGGTTCAGATGGTTACGATGGCGAGTAAAGGTTTTACCGGCGAATGACGCCATTTTTTCGGTGAGATATATGTAATCCGACTCGCTTTCGTCGCTTACGACGGTGAATTTACTTTCCGGGAAAAAGTTAAGCCATCCTTCGGGAATCGGGTAAAAGAAGCCGTATTTGTCCAGAAGTTCGTTAAATATTTTCATATCACAGGAGCGCAAATCATTGAGCGGCATCACGTAGGATTGTTCCTGTTTATTCTTGCCGCAGATGAACAGGCCGCAGTCTGCCTGTAAAAACTGATAGTTGCTGATTTGACGGAAAAGGTAAACATTGGCAAAAGTGTAGTCCGAAACGGCCAGATTTAAATCTCTGAATTTTTTCATCAGGCATTCACGGTGCTGAAAATCAACTGTTTCTAGTTTTTTTATAAATTTATCTTTCATGATGGCATTAAAATAAAATATTTTCTGAGTACTTTTTGAGGTTGAACTGACATGTTTTATACTGTGGCATGGCTGCTTCCACCAGTTTCCAGAAACGCCGAGAGTGATTTTTTTCTTTTATATGCATCAGTTCATGGACGATTACATAATCGATTATTTCCGGAGGCATCATGATCAGGCGAAAGCTGAAAGCCAGCCTGTTGCCCGGTGAACATGATCCCCAGCGCTTGCGCGCGGAAGATATTCTCGCGACACTTGGCCGCAGATTTAATTGCCGGCAGAAGAAATCGACGCGCCCGCGGATATGTTCCAAAGCCTTTTGCTTATACCATAAAATGAAACAATTTTTTCTTATTTCTTTATTTTCCGGCGCATTAAGGTAAAATTGTTGGTTCCGGAACAGAATCCCCTGTTTTTCCGTCGGCTCAAAAAAAACTTCCACCGGATAGTTTTTGCCTAAATAGTAAAAATGTTCGCCAGAAACATATTCTTTTTCTTTATGCACGCAGCGGTCATGCGCTTGCTTCTTGATCGTTTTGTCAATCCATTCTCGTTTTTCCTGAACAAAGTTATTTATTTCACGCACGGGCACGAAGTAAGGTGCGGAAATGATTATTTCGTTGGCTTCGCTTATATTTAAAGAAATGGTTTTTCTTCTTTTCCTGCTGCGCCTGAGCGTGTAGTTAATCTTCATGATGATGAACGACTTTCGTGAGTCATACCCGCGTAAGCCGGTATCACTGTGTCTCCTTCTTCTTATTGGAATTCAGTTATCATAAAACATGGCCTAAAGCGAGTTCGTAAAGTGTTTAAAGATAACTTTTCATTGAATTAATTTTGTGTTACTAAAAATTATGGTGAGAATGATGAAAGAAGATAATAAACGACCCTGGGGGTATTACGAAATTCTTTCTGACGCGCCGGATCACAAAGTGAAAAGAATCATTGTGAATCCCGGTGGTGTCCTGAGTCTTCAGCGTCACAAAAAGCGCGCGGAGCACTGGTTTGTCGTTTCCGGCGAGGGCATGGTCACGCTGGAGAAAGATAAATATCCCGTAAAGCCCGGCAGCGCGATTGATATAGTCGTCGGCGCGGCGCACCGCATGGAAAATACATCCGCCAACGATTTGATTATTATCGAAATCCAAACCGGCACGTATTTTGGCGAGGATGATATTGAACGGCTGGAGGATAAGTACGGAAGGTTGTAAATAAATCAAATTTATTTTTATTTTCTTCGCTTTTCGGCCGTCAAAATATTTTTCTGTTTCTGTTTTTTTACCGCATCTTTTTCCACGAATATTTTTTTGCCCGTGAACGGGTCGATTCCTGTCCAGTACATCAAGGCCGAATAGGTTGAAGGCAGTGGTGTGAAAACCTGCACCTGTTCGGGATTGATTTTGAGCGCGCGACCGGCAAAGGATTTAAGCGCGTGCATGTCTTCCTCGCCGCAGCCCGGATGCGCGACGATAAAATAATAAGTCAGAAAATGTTTTTTGTCTGCCTCCGCGTTTAATTTTTCAAATAAATTTTTAAAATCGACTAATTTTTGCGCCGATGGTTTGCCCATTATCTTCAATACAGAGGGTACAACGTGCTCCGGCGCGATTTTGAGTTGGCCGGAGACGTGATGGCGGCAAAGCTCGCGCAGATAAGAAACGCCGGATTTTTTATCGGCCAAAACCAGATCGTAACGCAGGCCGGAGGCGACAAACACTTTTTTCACGCCCGGAATTTTGCGCAAGTTTTTTAGCAAACGTATCTGGCGCGCGTGATCCGCTTTGAGCGAAGAGCAAACTTGCGGGACAAGACAGCGTTTATCAAGGCAGGCGCCTTTGGTATCTTTCCGCGTGCAGTCGATGCCGTACATGTTGGCCGTCGCGCCGCCGACATCCAGGATATAACCTTTAAAATCTTCGCTTGCCGCGATTCTTTTTGCTTCTTCCATGATGGACGATTCGGAGCGGCTGATAATTTTTCGTCCTTCTTGCAGGCCGATGGAGCAGAAGTTGCATTCGCCAAAGCAGCCGCGGTGTGTGGTGAGAGAAAATTTGATGGTGTCCGTTGCCCTTACTTTGCCCTCTTTCAAATAATACGGATGAACTTCGCGCGTATAATCGAGGGTATAGATTTTATCCAGCTCGTCAGGCGACAGATGCGGCTGTGGCGGATGATGCACCAGATAACGGTTGCCGTGTTTTTGATAGAGGCCCTGTGCCGTAATAGGATCGTTGTTGGCATAAAAAAGGTTAAACATTTTTATAAAAACTTTCTTGTCTTCGGCGGCCTTTTCATAGGCGGGCAATTCCAGATAGCCCGCAGGCGGTACGGCGGCAATCACGCAAGTGCCGCGGACGTTGTCAATATTTTGTCTCGCTTTGAGTCTTCGTGCAATTTCCAGCGTTGACTTTTCCGCCATGCCGTAGGCGAGAATATCGGCGCGCGCGTCGAATAAAATTGCGCGGCGGATGGAATCCGACCAGTAATCGTAATGCGCGATACGCCTCATGCTTGCCTCCACGCCGCCCAGCACAATTGGTTTGGTATCTTTGAAATATTGACGAATCAGATTGGCATAAACAATTACCGCGCGATCGGGGCGGCGGTTATTTTTTCCGCCCGGCGTCAAATCATCGCCGTGTCTCTTTTTCTTTGTCGCGGTATAATTGGCCACCAGAGAATCCATGCAGCCGCCGGTGATGCCCCAGAAAAGTTTTGGTTCGCCGAGGCGCGCGATATCCGCGGCGCTTTTTATCTGGGGCTGGGCGATAACGGCTACCTTATATCCCGCGTCGGCAAGCTTTCCGCCGATTACCGCCACGCCAATGTGCGGGCTGTCTATATAGGCGTCACCCGTGACTAAAATAATATCCGGGCAGTCCCAGCCTAAATTTTTTAATTCCAAGGAAGTTGTGGGTAAAAACATGTTAGATGATGCCAATCATTATCAGGCCCAGAATCAGAACAAATAAAACGCCGAGAACGGAAAGCCTGCCCAGCCACCGGTGCAATGCCAGAAGGGCGGTTTTGTTTTTGGCTTTGATGGAATAATAACCGAGGAAAACAGTAACGCAAGATAAAATCACCGTGACAAGCCCGATACGCTGGTGCAACCCACTAAGATGTCCTCCTCCGCCCACTGTTACGCCAACGATGGCCATTACTGTTCCTGCAAGTAAGATAATCAGACCTGTGGTGTTTAAAGTTTTGTGGGCTTTAAACCAGTAATTTTTTGAGCGTTTGAACATCGCCACCGCCACGCCAGAAATTAAGCAGAGCGTAGCGGCGCTCATTAACGAAAGATGAATAATAATAAGCATATATAGCCTCCGCTTTTGAAATTTGCTGTTGGATAACAAAAGCTATAATTTAAATTCCATTGATTGCCTGACGGCAAAACACTCCAGATTGGCGCCGCGCGATTTTTTTATTTTTTCGCAATCATCAACCATGGCGTCGATTTCTTCGTCGAATCTATCCTGATTATGGTGAAACAAACCGAATTTTTTCACGGCCGCTTCAATAGCCAGGTTGAGATCGTCATCATACGTGGAGTGTCCCCATCCGCGGGTTTTCTCGTATTCGTCTTTGTTATATTCGGCGTCATGAATCAGCAAATCGGCGCTGCGGCAGAAACCGAGATATTGTTGATGATCGAGGCCGCCTTCGTGGTGATAACCCAGTTCGTTGTCGGTCAAAAAAACGAAACATTTCCCATCTTCTACAAACTTAAAACCTGTTCCCTGATTGGGATGACTTAGCACGGTAGGAAATATTTTTATTGCGCCCAGTTCATAATGATCATGGCAAATATTCTTATAAGAAATATCAGCGTGGATGGCTGAAAAGTCCACCGGAAAGCTCGGTGCCATCATCGGACGTGAGAGGATATTTTTTATTGATTTTTGGACAAAGGCGCGTCCCCAGACAGATAATTTTGTCCGGGAACTATACAAGGGCTTGAAAAAAGGGAAACCCATGATGTGGTCCCAGTGGGCGTGGGTCAGAAGTAATGTGTAATCGTGCCGGTCCTGCGCCAGGAGAGCATTTCCTGCTTCCCGAATACCGCTGCCCGCATCCACAATTAAAACCCGGTTGTCTTTTGTTATGATTTCCAAGCAGGTGGTATTGCCGCCATATTTAAGGTATTTTGGCCATGAAACGGGGATGGAGCCTCTAGCTCCCCAACAGCGGATGAGCATTCGTCACCTCGATATTTGAATAATACAGAATATAAAGAAATTATCAAGCTTAAAGCTGAGTATTTAAAGGCAGATAAGACTTGCTATTTTTTTAAAAAGCCTTAACTTAAAACTAAATTTATTGAGGAGGTTTGCCGCATGAAAAGCATAAAAATAAAAGGCATGAGCTGTCAGCACTGCGTGATGGCCGTTACTAAGGCGCTTGCTGCCATAGACGGCATGGAAAATGTTCATGTGGATCTGAAAACATCGACGGCCACTTACGAAGAAACCAAGCCGGTATCAGCCTCCTTGATTGCCGAGACAATTAAAAAGGCGGGCTATGATGTCGTTGAATAAAGTCCGGTTCGATATTCGCGGCATGACCTGTGCCGCCTGTGTACGGCGCGTGGAGGAAGGACTGCGCCAAATGCCCGGCGTACAATCCGTCGCGGTAAATTTTGCCACGGAAAAAGCAATGGTAGGATACGACAACAGTATTACCAGTATTGAGGCCTTGCAATCTAAAGTGCATGATTTGGGTTATGAGGCGTTTGTCGATGTCGGTCAACAGTCTCACCCCAAAACGGTCATTTCTGTAGGCGGCATGACTTGCGCGGCCTGCGTGCGGCGCGTGGAAAACGCGCTGAAAAATATTGACGGTGTTACAGATGTCAGTGTCAATCTGGCCACGGGAAGAGCCACCGTTTTTCATGGCGAGCGTTGGGCGGGCCTTGGCGCTTTGTCGGAAGTTGTAAAAAATAACGGCTATGAATTTTTGGGCGAACTCAAAGATGTGTCCGCTGACCCGATTGAGGCAGCGCGTGCGACGGAACTGCGCGAAATGAAGATAAAGCTCATTTGCGGCGCGATTCTCAGCGTGATAATCTTTTTCGGCTCCATGCAGCACTGGTTTCCCTTCCTGTTTTTCATTCCCCGGCACATCATGATGCTGGCGATGTTCGTGCTTGCCACGCCCGCGGTATTCTGGGTGGGTAGCAGTTTTTTCGTCGGCGCCTATAAAGCCGCGCGCCAGAAAACATCCGATATGAACACACTGGTTTCGGTCGGCGCTTTTTCGGCCTATGCTTATTCCGCGGCGGCAACTTTTTTCCCTTCATTTTTTTCCGAGGCGGGTTTGGCGCCTCATGTTTATTATGACGGCGCGGCCATGATTGTTACCCTGGTTTTGTTGGGAAGGTTTATGGAAGCACGCGCCAGGGGGAAAACATCGGACGCAATCAAAAAACTTATAAACCTGAAACCAAAGATCGCCCACCTGTTACGTGAAGGTAATGAAATGGATATTCCGGTAGAAGATTTGCAGTCTGATGATATTGTGCAGGTCCGTCCCGGCGAAAAAATTCCCGTGGACGGCGTCGTTCTCACCGGACAATCCAGCGTGGATGAATCGATGCTCACCGGCGAGAGTTTGCCCGTAGCCAAGGAGGCGGGACAAAAAGTTTTTGCCGCCACGATGAACATCGCGGGCAGTTTCACCATGCGCGCGACGGGCGTGGGCGCCCAGACCATGCTTGCCCAAATTATCAGGATGGTGGAAGAGGCGCAAGGATCCAAAGCGCCCATTCAGCGTCTGGCGGACAAAGTTGCTTCTGTTTTCGTTCCTGTTGTGTTTGTCATCGCTTTTGTTACTTTTGGCATTTGGTATTTTCTGCCTACGGACACAATTTTCAGCCGCGCCTTAATTAACTTTGTGTCTGTTCTGGTGATTGCCTGTCCCTGCGCGCTGGGTCTGGCTACGCCCACGGCGATTATGGTGGGCACGGGACTGGGCGCTCAAAGCGGCATACTCATTATGGGCGGTGAGACGTTGGAAAAAATTCACAAACTTACCGCTGTGGTGTTTGATAAAACCGGTACGCTGACGCGCGGCGAGCCGCAGGTGACAGACGTTGTAGCCGTCGCGGGAGACGAGGAAAGACAGGTACTGATCAGTGCCGCCGCGCTGGAAAATACTTCGGAACATCCTCTGGCGCGGGCAATAATTAAAAGAGCGCAGGAGGATAATATCGTTCCTGCTATCATCGAAAAATTTGAAGCATTGTCCGGATTGGGGGCCAAGGCGGAAATTGAAGGCAGACCAGCGCTTATCGGCAATAAAATGATGCTGACAGAGCACGGAATTGATATTGCTTCGCTTGAGGAAAAAGCTTCAAGGCTTTCCGCTGATGCCAAAACAGTTGTGTATGTGGCCATAGAAGAAAAAGCCATCGGTCTTATCGCTCTGGCCGATGTGCCCAAAGATTCCGCAAAAGCCGCAGTGGAAAAACTCCGTCGCAAAGGGCTGAAGGTGGCGATGGTTACTGGTGATAATCTCGGCACGGCAAAAAGTATCGCGCGCCAGCTTGGCATTGAAAGCGTCATGGCGGAAGTTTTGCCGGGCAACAAAGCGGACACAATAAAAAAGCTGCAAACGGATGGCGAGGTTGTCGCGATGGTAGGGGACGGCATCAATGACGCGCCGGCGTTAGCCGCCGCCGATGTGGGTATTGCGATTGGCGCGGGAACAGACGTGGCAATAGAAGCCGCCGATATTACTTTAATCAGAGACGACCTTTCCGCTGTACCGCAGGCCATTGATTTGTCGCTGATGACGATGCGCGTGATTAAACAAAATCTTTTCTGGGCGTTTATCTATAACGTTGTCGGCATTCCTATTGCCGCGGGTGTTCTGTATCCGGCCTTCGGCATTTTACTTAATCCCGAATACGCCGCCGCCGCCATGGCGCTCAGTTCCGTTTCTGTAGTGAGTAACTCGTTACGATTGAAAAGGATTTGGAAAGGGAATAACAAAACAAACTAACTTTAGGTAGCCGAGTTTTTCACTCCATATTAATTTTAGTGCACTCATAACCATGAGAATTCAGTGTAAGCTGTATGAAATGTTATTCAGACTCGGTTTCAATAATAAGATCACAGCAATTATCGCCCTTAGGAAGGGCTTTAGTCAGGGTAACATTAAAATTGTTGGACAAGGCGCTGAGTACGGCATTACCCGTCTTAAAGGTATCTGGATTCTCGGCGCGCTGCTTTATCTCGCGGGCGGCATTATGGTTTTTCTCTGCGCTCATTTGATTTTTTATTATCTCGTTGCCGATACACATTATGTTTTTATCCCCGGCATCATAGGCTTTTCTTTGTGGTCGGCTTTGTGCCTGTGCCTGCTCTGGCAAAACGTTTTTTTGCGACGAGGGGTTTAATGTCCCACAACTTGATGTATCCTTATAATTTCATTGACATACAAAACCGGTTTACCTATACTTTTTCCGCATCAAAATTCTTAAGGCCGGGAAAATCAGGATGAAAGCTCCGCAGGAAATAATTGATCTTGTCGCTCGCTTTGACCAAAACCTTGAAGCCTATCAATCCGGCAAATACAACGAAACACAAATACGCAGGGAATTCATTGACCCGTTTTTCAAGGCGCTTGGCTGGGATGTCGAGAACATATCCGGCTATGCCGAAGCATACAAAGATGTCATTCATGAAGACGCCATCAAAATAGGCTCGGCGAATAAAGCCCCTGATTACAGCTTTCGCATCGGCGGCACGCGCAAATTCTTTATCGAAGCCAAAAAACCTTCCGTGAATATCGGCGAAGATATCGGCCCCGCCTATCAACTTAGGCGCTATGCCTGGTCGGCAAAACTGCCTCTTTCCATTCTCACCGATTTTGAGGAATTCGCCGTTTATGACTGCCGCGTCAAACCGGATAAGAGCGATAAAGCATCAACCGCGCGCATCATTTACATGAATTACAAAGAATACCTTACCCGCTGGGAAGAAATCGCTTCTATTTTCTCCAAAGAAGCGGTGATGAAAGGCTCTTTCGATAAATACGCCGAAACGACAAAAGCCAAAAAAGGCACGGCGGGAGTGGACGCGGCGTTTCTGGCGGAAATCGATTCCTGGCGGCAGGCGCTGGCGCAAAACATCGCCCTGCGCAATCCTAAGCTGACGCAAAGAGAACTAAATTTTGCCGTGGGCAAAACAATTGACCGCATTATCTTTCTGCGCATTTGCGAAGACCGGGGCATTGAAGCATACGGCAAGCTTATGGCTCTGCAAAACGGCGCGAATGTCTATCAGCGCCTGACAAAATATTTTTATGACGCCGATGATAAATACAACTCCGGCCTTTTTCATTTCAGGCAGGAAAAAGACCGCTCCGAGCCGCCCGATGATTTGACGCTAACTCTCGCCATCGACGATAAAATTTTAAAAGATATTTTCAAAAGCCTTTATTATCCCGAAAGCCCCTATGAATTTTCCGTTTTGCCTGCCGACATTCTCGGCCAGGTTTATGAACAGTTTTTAGGAAAAGTAATTTATCTGACGGCGGGGCATCGGGCAAAAATCGAAGAAAAGCCGGAAGTCAGAAAAGCGGGCGGCGTTTATTACACACCGACTTATATTGTTGATTATATTGTAAAAAATACCGTGGGAAAACTGCTGGAGGGCAAAACGCCCAAAACAGCGGAGAAACTGCGCATCCTTGACCCCGCCTGCGGTTCCGGCTCTTTTCTTATTGGCGCATATCAATATCTTTTGGACTGGCACAGAGATAAATATATCGAAGACGGCGCGGAAAAACACGCCAAAGGCAAGAACCATAAACTTTATCAGAGAATGCACAACGAATGGCGTTTGACCACGGCGGAGCGCAAACGCATTTTGTTAAACAACATCTACGGTGTGGATATCGACCCGCAGGCGGTGGAAGTAACCAAGCTCTCGCTCCTGCTAAAAGTTTTGGAAGGAGAAAGCGACCAGACCATCAAGTCATCTTTTAAATTATTTCACGAGCGCGCCCTGCCCGATTTGGGCAACAACATCAAATGCGGTAATTCGCTCATCGGCCCAAATTTCTACGAAGGCAAACAAACCAGCTTTCTGGACACGGAAGAAATGCAGCGCGTCAACGCCTTTGATTGGGAAAAGGAATTTCCGGAAATATTCCAGGCCGGCGGTTTCGACGCGGTCATCGGCAATCCGCCGTATGTATTTACACGTAACCAAGGCATAGATGAGACACAAAAAAACTATTTTTACTCTCATTATAAGTACCAAAGTATTCAATTGAACACTTTTGGAATATTCACAGAACGTAGTTATAAATTGCTTAGAAAAAATGGATATCTCGGTTTTATAATGCCCAATAACTGGTTAACTATTGAGTCATTTACACCTTTAAGAAAATTTATACTTGAAAATACATCGAAGCTTGTTTTCATCAACATTCTTGACAAAGTTTTTCAAGCCGCGAATGTAGATACTGCTATAGTCATTTTTTCTAAAAATAATCCTGAAAAGGTAACATTAGCTGAAATGGATAACGGAATTGTTACATTTACAAAAGACACAGCCACCAGTGATATAAAACCCACTAGTTTTATTATTCAAATTGCTAAATTCAAAAATTCAAAAAATCAATTTTTACTGAATAAAATAGAGTCGAATTCTACATGTTTATCAAAATTCTGCACAGTTTCTACGGGACTTAAAGCATATCAGACAGGAAAAGGTAAGCCAACTCAAACAAATAAAGAAAAAGAAAATCGATTATTCCATTCAAAAACGAAGCAAAATAATACATATGGCAAATACTTGGATGGAGTTGATGTCTCTCGATACCGCTTAACTTGGTCAGGTGAATATCTTGGCTATGGAGATTGGCTAGCTGAACCTAGAAAATCTGTGCCTTTCAGCGGTGCGAGATTGCTCGTACGCCAAATTCCCAGTAAACCGCCATACCTCGTCCACGCAGTTTATGTTGAGGATAGCTATTACAATGATATAAATAGCATGGTAATATTTGCTCCTGCTTCAGAAGTACATCTCAAATACCTTTTGGGCTGTATTAATTCACGGCTAACTTCATTTTGGTTTTCTCAAACTTATGATAAATTACAACGAAAGATATTTCCACAATTTAAAGTAAAAGAATTATCTTTATTTCCTATACCCAATATAAATATTTTAAAGACTTCCGATAAAAACAGTCACGACAAAATGGTGCAGCTTGTCGAACAGATGCTCGATCTGAACAAACAACTACTTAACGCTAAAACCGACCATGAAAAAACATTAATCCAGCGTCAGATTGACGCCACCGACAGCCAAATCGACAAACTGGTTTACGAGCTATACGATTTAACAGAAGAAGAAATAAAAATTGTTGAGGGTAAAATTTAGCTATGCTATTATTTCGTAGAATTTAAATTGAACATTTATAATTATATTTATGCAAAATTACGAAATATTTACAATTGGCTACGAAGGTCGCGGAGTTGAAGAATTTATTTCTCAACTCAAGCATTTTCACATTACCAGATTAATTGACGTAAGGGAAATTCCCTTATCAAGAAAAAAAGGGTTTTCAAAATCAGCTTTGAAAGAAAGGCTCGAAGCAGAGAAAATTGAATATTTACACTTCAAATGTCTGGGCAGTCCGTCCAGCATACGAAATAAACTAAAAACAGACGGAGACTACGATTACTTTTTTAATGCGTTTTCAAATTATTTATCTATCAATATGGAAACAATAATAGAAGTGCACAATTACATTTCCAGCGGCACTAATTGCTTGATGTGCTATGAGCGGCTTCCCAATAAATGCCATCGTTCAATAGTTGTAAACAAAATCAAGGAGTATGACGGAAACGGCTTAAAAATAAAACATATTTAGATGTCGGAGTTGTGAAAAAACAAATACTCGTAACCGTTAAAGCATATCCAAACCCAAGCAAAAAATATAGCGAGACCGTGTGTTGCGCGGGTGTTGACCTAAGCAACAATAATTTGGTTCGACTATATCCAATTCCTTACCGTGACCTTGATAACGAAAAGAAATTTAAGAAATACAGCATAATTGAAGTAGACTGCTGGAAAGCAAAAGATGACGCCAGACCTGAAAGCCTTAAGGTATATCCTGATTCTATAAAAATTATTGATCGTCTTAATACAAAACACAACTGGCAAAAAAGGAAAGAAATCGTTTTACGTTCACAAATAAAATCAATGTGTGAAATTTACAAAGATGCCAAAGAACATGACTTGTCTTTAGGAGTTATCAAGCCAGCAAAAATATCTTTTGACTGGAAAAAACAATCTCCATCTACTGCGCAAGCTCGTAACGCATGTTATGCCCAACTAAGCTTCTTTAACAAATACAAAGATGCGATTGAAGAAATCCCTTATAATTTTTATTACACATTTTATTGCGCGGAAGATGATAATTGTCCCGGTCATAAGCTCTCGATAATTGATTGGGAAATAGGCCAAGCATATCGTAGTTGGCGCGCGCAATATAAAGATGAAAAGGTTTGTTTAAATAAAATCAAGCAAAAGTGGGAAGAAATTACCGATGATAAAAAAAGAGATGTGCATTTTTTTGTAGGCAATATGCAGCGTTTTCGTGACATATTTATGGTTCTAGGAGTATTTTACCCACCGCGTTAGAGGGCGGATAAATTATCCAGCGTCAGATTGACACCACCGACAAGCAAATCGACAAACTGGTTTACGATCTATACGATTTAACCTCGGAAGAAATTGCCATTGTGGAACAAAACAATTAATCTAGAAAAAAGGGGCGTGTCCGTCAAACACGCCCCCGGAATAAAATAGTTTTTAATGTCCGTACCCGCCGCCGCCCATGGCTTCCGCGTCGTGATGCCCGCCGTGTCCTTTTATAATACCGTGCAATCCTTCCACGTAATGTGTGAAGGTAATATATTTTTCAACAAATTCACGGCCAGCCACAACTGATTCGTCGGCATGTTTTTTTGTCTGCAGGGCATGCTGAAAACGCTCACGTATTCCATTGGCCATTGCCTTTGTTAAAACATCTATCAATTTATCCACCTCCCCGGTTTCCAGCGCCTTATCCGCCAGGGCAACAGCGGCGTCAACCGTTTCACCCGGCTTCAAACCCGTATAGGGAGCTCCTTCACCCGCCCGGTGAATACGAACCAGCGTTTCAAAAAAATACATGTCCGCCAATTCTTTGGCTTCAGAACCTTTGGCGCGGACGGCAATGGTTTTATTGAAAGCATCGGTGATTTCTTTTTCATCGCTTGCCCGCACCCATTTAAGCAATGGCGTGACATCGCCTTTTTCCAGGGCGATTCTTGCCGTTCTAACAACTGGCCCGTCAAGAGTATCACAATGAGCAAAAACAAAGGGCAGAAAAAGCGGCGCAAATTTGGCGTCAACAAAAAACATGGCGGCCAGGATAAACAAAAGAATGATTAATGTTTTTTTCATGACAAAATTCTCCTTTTTTTGTTTAATATTCTTTGCACCCTGTAATTATGCGAAAAAGGGCTGGTTATGCTGTTATTATATTTGTTTGACTTATTTAATTATCTTTTTTGTTCTGTTAATTGAGTAATATAGCATAATGTCAAAAACATATAAATGCCAACAAAAGAGGAACATAAATTATTTGTTTTTTAAATATTTATATTTGCCGTACGACACGCCTCTTGCCTCACCATCCGGCTTTTAGCGGCGCGAATTTGCGTAATGAAACCCGCAAACTGATACGAAAAAGAATTTTGAAAAGATTTTTATCGGCTGTTGTTTAAATCATTCTTTTCCGCTTCATCATACTCATCATTCAATGATTGTATGAGCTCGCTTACATGAACAATTTTATCAACCCGCCAGACATTTTGACCGGCAAAGGCGAAACCTTCGGAAATATTACCTTCGGTGGCGTTGCATAAAGCGTTGGCGATGCAATAAGGCGCTTTTTTAAAATCGCAGGTCGTAATACAGTGGTAAGGACATTTGAAAGGTTTTTTATGCCCGCTGGCCACATCGTCCAGAAAATGATTATGAATCGCTCTTCCGGGCATTCCCACGGGGCTTTCGATAATGATAATATCTTCCTTATTGGCTTTTATGTATGCGTTTTTTATTTCACTGGAAGCATCACATTCGTAAGTGGCCACAAAGCGCGTGGCCATTTGCACGCCTGAAGCGCCCATTTTAATAAATTTATGAATATCCGCGCCGGTGTAAATACCGCCGGCAGGTATCACGGGAACAGGCTTGCCATACTTATCTTCCAGCGTTTTAGCCTGTGATAAAACATCTGGAACAAGTTTTTCCAAAGAATATTCTTCGTTAAATATATTGTCTTTTCTGAATCCCAAATGCCCGCCGGCCAGAGGGCCTTCTATCACGACGGCATCAGGAACATAGTTAAACTTGCTTATCCAGCGACGCGCTATCAGCATCAATGCTTTCGCCGAGGAGACGATGGGCACGAGCTTTGTGGAGGTATTCCCCTCCGGCAGAAACGAAGGAAGACTTAAAGGCAATCCGGCGCCGGAAAAAATAATATCGATGCCCTCTTTAATGGCGACTTTCGCCAGTGCCGCGTAATTGGAAAGCGCCGACATTATATTTGCGCCGATGATTCCCCTGGTCAGAGATTTGGCTTTTCTTATTTCCTCAACAAAAATTCTATTGTTCGCTTCAATGAAATTTGAAGACAAATCATCCGCTAAATGCGCGATTCCCGCTGTGGCAATCACACCAATGCCGCCGACATTGGCCACCGCGGAAGCCAGCCCGCTTTTTGAAATTCCCACGGCCATTCCACCCTGAATAATAGGCACTTTTGCCAGCAGGTTTCCTATGCTAAGTTTATTCACCTTGTTCCTTTTGTTCTTCTATTAGCCTGAACGGATGGAAATAGCGAGGCTGATTGTTCGGACTCTAGCACGAATCATTGAATAAAACATTAATTCTTTACGCTCATGGACCATGCTGTATGTCGCTGATATTCAAACAAAATATGAAAGAATTTATGCTTGCTGCCAACTGAAGGACGGCTTATTTCTCTGATTTGAACATTTACAGTTTTTGTTTCAGCTTTTCGATAGCGTACCGGTTCAGATTACTCTTCTTCCAGCTGAACAGTTTCGACCTTCACTCTGGCCAGGCCTTTCTCATAAAAACCAAGTTTTTTAGCCGCGCCCGCGCTCAAATCAATAATTCTTTCACCAGAGGCGGGATTATGGTCACTGGGAAAAGGCCCGCGATCGTTCACCCGAACAATAATCCAGCGGCCATTTTCCAGATTGGTCACTTTGACATGTATGGGTAAAGGCAGGAATTTGTGCGCGGCGGTTAATCCCTTCGGGTCAAACGCCTCGCCGTTCGCCGTCATGCGGCCGCCCTCTTTGGTCAGTGTCTCGTAACCATACCAGGAAGCAATGCCCGTCTCCTGATAGGAATACGACTGTTCAACCGACAGGGGATAATACATCTTCCCCTTCACCTTGTAGGGAGCGTTTTTTACTCTGCCCTGGCGTATCGCTTCTTTGGGAGACAATCCGTCGATGGATTCGATATCGTCATTTGTAAGCGCCCATTCAATCGGAGCTTTCACGACATTGAAGGTAAATTTTCCCACGTGGTAAACGAGTTTCGTTGTTCCCGCCGTCAACTCGTAAGTGCCTTTGACCACATAATACGTGCCCTTGACCGTTCCTTTCACCACTTTGTGGGGGATTCTGATAATGAAGCAGCCGGTATAGAAACAAAACAGGAGGGCGATAAGCAGGCTGAAAACAGCGCGTACTCTTATTTTGGGAGTCAATATTCCCGTAACTTTTTTCCACATTCTGCGCATAGATATCTTTAGAATACCTGACTGCGCGGAAATTGGCAAGACTTCAGGTTACACTCATTGTTCCGTTTAAGACGAAGAATCACCATTTTTTAACCGCCCGATTCGTGAGCCTCAATGACGACGATGAAAATATTTCCCGTATCGTGAAATGCCATTAACCTTTTTCGCGGGGGCAAATCAAAACACCGGTTTAAGCAGGGCTCAACTCGAAACAGCGTTTGGCGGCGAGTAACCGGCGGGGCGGGGGCGTTTCGTTTTCAACACTGTCGAAGACCACGCAGGCATCAAGCTCCGGTTCGACTTCATTAATCGCCCTGACAACATCCCGTTTCATAAGCGTAAACTCCTTCAACGGAAGATGGTCCGGAGCGGTAAAACAAACGGTGAGAAAAAGGCGCCGCCCTGCCTTACGCAGTCGAAACCACTTTACGGCGTCGAGCTTTAATTGCCGCCGGCATTCTTCGCATTTGTTGAAAATTCTATTGCGGATTTCATCGCTCGGACAGGCATCGACCAGGTCATGAAAACTTTCGCGGATAATTCTGATTGGTTGGGCAATAAAAGCCAACGCAATCATAATGCAGGCAAGCGGATCGATGTAAGCAGTATATTGCTCCCAGCCCGGCACGTGCTGCATGACCATGCCAATGGAAAAAGCGATACAAATGCCGGCGGAGACGCTGCCTTCAATCAACCAAAGCTGGCTGTCGGCCAGCAACACCTCGGAATGCCACTTGCGGCCGGCGCGGCGCATGAAAATGCCCATACCCAGACACACAAAGATACTGATGAAAGCAAATCCGACGATAACTTCAATGTGCTTGACGGGGTCGGGGTGTATCAGATCTTGCAAAGCGGTAATCATTGTCAAGCAGCAGAGAGCCAGAAGCAGCAAACCATCCACGGCGGTCATGAAAGATTCGAATTTGGCATAGCCGAAGTGGTATTTTTCGTTCGGAGGCTGATGTATCTTATTTACCACATATATCGATATGAAAGAAATGGCGATGTCAATCATGCTGTACAGGCCGTCAAGCAGCATGGCCTGGGAATCGGAAACCAGAGCAATGAAAATAGCGGCAACTGCATAAGTGACCGTAATGCCTGTGGCAACCTTGAGGAGCAGCAGCTCCTTCTGCTTGTCGGTCATCCTGTCACTCAAACCGGCGTGAATGTCACTCATGATGTCTGCCCCGCTATACTCATCGAAACTTTCTCAACCGGTCGAGTAGCCATCCGGCTTAGCAGGATTTTGTTTTCCACGGAAGTGAGTGTAAAGAAAACACAACGGCAAGTCAATTATAAACTTTGCAAAAATAACACGGCGAGGCAGGAAATAAAAGTTCCTGTCTCCGATAGGCACGCGCTAAATTCATGGCGTGTTTTCAAGCGAAGATGCTTCTGCTTTCTCAAATATCCGCTTTCTTTTCCACCTGCCGCCTTTGTAGTACAACCAGTTGAGTCCCACCGCCAGCGTGCTGCTGGAAAGCATAGCCATCCAGATGCCGTTCTGTTCAAAGCCGACAGGCCCGGCCAGCAGATAGGCGAGAGGAATGCGGATGATGAACATGGCGATAAACGAAAGAGCCAACAGCGCCACCGTGTCGCCCGCGCTGCGCAGGATACCCTGGATGACGAAGATGAACGCGAAACAAGGGAAAATAAATGCCATCCAGAAATAATAATCGGCCACAAATTCCAGGACTCTGGCGTTTGTCGCTGATTGCTCCAGAAAAAGCGCGCCAATTTGATGAGGGAAAACGGATAGAACAACCGTGCAGAAAATTCCAATGGCCAGTGCGAAATACAGCGATTTGCGCATCGTTTCAAAAACACGTTCCAGCATATGCGCGCCCAAATTCTGGCCGGCAATAGAAGTCGCCGCCATGCCGATGGACATAAAAGGAATGGTGGCGAGCATATCCACCTGCATGCCGATGCCGAAAGCCGCGGTGACATCAGTGCCGAAAGTGTTGACCAGAGAAATAATGATGACACCGGAAAGCGATATCACAATCATCTGCAGCGAGGCGGGCACGCCGATGACAAAAACCTCGCGGATAATATGCCAATCCAAACTATAATCCCAGCCATGCATGTTGATGTAAGGGTTATGCCGCAGCAGATAAATATAGCCAATGACACAGGTCGCTGCGGCTGCCAGCGCCGTGCCCCACGCCGCGCCGGCCACTCCCAGAGGCGGCAGAGGGCCCGCGCCGCGGATAAAAAGCGGGACGAAGATGATATTGAAAACAGTGAGCAGAACAAGAATTTTCACGACGGTTTTGGCGTCGCCCAAACCGCGCAACATGCCGGTCATCCAATTGATGAAAAACTGAAAAACCAGCGTCGCCACGATAATGGTCAGGTAAGACAAAGCCATATCCTGAATTTCCGGCGGAACGTTTATCCAGATAAGCATCCGGCGTCCCAAAAGCACGGCCACGGCGGAAATAAGCAGGCAGAAGGTCAGCGAGGCGAAGAAGGAATTGGACAGGATTTTTTTAAGCAACGCGGTGTCTTTGCGTCCGAACGCCTGCGCGATGAGAACGTTGGTGGCCATGCCCAGTCCGATAAGAAAAGCGGGCAACAGCATGATAATCGGCAAGGTGGCGGAAACGGCGGCCACGGCTTTATGCCCCAACAGCCGGCCCACCCAGATCAGATTGATGATACCGTAAAAGGATAAAAGCAGGTTGCCCAGCATCAACGGCGTGCCGAAATTAATTACGTGTTTCCCGATACTGCCTTCAGTGAAATCCTGCATAATCTTCTTTTGTTGTTCCCGGTGAACATCGGCGGGGAGAAATATCCAATACAGGAGAACATCAGTATCTTCTCTCCGTGCAAAACGTTCTCATTGTTTTGACAATATCCCGCTCCGGTAGCGCAATGCAGTAAAATATTCTTGCCTGACCATTTAATAAAAAACGTAAAACGCCAAGAGGCGTTTGTGTTTAACAAGTTCTTAGTATTTTTACCAAGATTTTTTTACGCGCTGGATGTTATCAACCCGCCTATTGCGTTTGGCACGTCTTTGTTTTCCAGCGTTGATGGAACCAGAACCACTGCTCCGGATATTCGCGGACAATTTCTTCAATCACTTTCGTGAAACGCTGTGTATTGAAAACCAGATCCGCCTCATAGTTGCCCGTACAGACAGATTCCATGGCCGGCTTGACTATAACCTTGTATCTTCCCGACTTCTGCCTGGCCGGAAAAACGGCAATTACGGGCGCGCCGGAACGCATGGCCATAACGGCAAGCCCGACTCCCGTGCAGGCGGGACGGCCAAAAAAATCGACAAAAACTCCTTCATAGGAGGCGACATTCTGATCGCTGAGAATGCCTATAATCTCATTCTTTTTTAATAATTCCATAATTTGCTTGCCTGACCCGCCTTTAGGAATCAAGGAATTACCGCCCATAGTCCGCACATATTCAACCATATTATCAATCAGTGGATTATCCAAAGGACGGTAAACAATATACATCGGTTTGGCGTAAATAGGTATGGCGACCGGCAATAGTTCCCAATTCCCAAAATGGGCGACAATGGAAAGAATGCCTTTCCCCTTGGCAATAGCCTTCTCATAATTTTCATAACCTTCCACATCCAGCCATTTATGGATATTCTCTTTGGTAATCGAGGGCATATCGAAAAATTCCGCCGTCACTATGGCAAAATGACGATATACCCCTTTGGCAATTCTGATAATTTCCCCGGCATCCTTTTCCGGGAAGGAACGCTGCAGATTGTGAAGAGCTATCAAACGGTTCTTGACACCGAGATGGTAAAATATCAAGAACAAACCAGTAAATAATCCCTTGCGCAGGAATCCAGGGATACAGCGGAAAGCAAACAATATTATTGTTGTCGATTTTGTCTTTTCAACGGCCATATTTTAGACTTTCTTCTTCGGATTAATTTCTTCCCGCATACAATCGCGTAAACTGCAAAGCAAAAAAGGCGGCATCTCAGTGGCTTTCGTTTTCTGCGCTAAAGCTGTTTCATATTCAATCTTTTCTTTAACTTCTCCACAATAGGCCCCCCTTCGCGCCAGGCGTGGCAGGTATTGACCAGAAATTGCAAAATCATTTTGGAGCGTTCCGGGTTATGAACCTCTGGTTTTTTTGACTGATAGGAAGCGTATCCCTGTATGGCCGCCGGAGCCATCGCAAGAAGCAGTTCCACCAGATGAGTGCAACCCTTGTTGCCACCGGCGAGTTTTTTTACCTTGGCGGTGAAACCTCTGGTAATCGTCAAACCCTTGATGGGAGCAAGACAATTTATTGTTTCGTGACAAATTTCCCGTGGCACTGACAAAAACTCAGCATCGATATCCTCAATCACCATATTGGAGCAATTTATCAGCAGACGTATGGCCATATGGTGAATGATGCCCGCGGGAAACCTCTCACCGGTAATGATGCGGGAGTCCTGAAAACGGTCGTCTTTAAGAAACCCCTCGACAATCAATCTCTGCCCGTCATATTCGTAGGTGGAAACTTCGATACTTCTTATATGCAGTCTTTCTTTTTTTGCTTTCCAGTAGCCCATTTTCCCCCTAAAACTAAATTGATCAGGTCAAATCCCTGAGGTATGGTTTACATAGGCGGTGAATCACAGAAAGGATGACGATACTTACAACAACGGCAATCAAAACATCAAGTGTTATACCCGTCATCGCCACTCCCAGTGCCGTGCCACTGGCTGGCGGATGTTCCGTGTTCGTCACTACCATGATAAAGATAGATGCCCCCACCGCCAGCGAATAGACCAAAATTGACGATAATAATGATGGGTGCGGAATCAGAGAAAACAAAAATCCGCAAAACAAACCAACAATATGCCCGCCGATGACATTTCTGGGCTGGGCGGTGATGTAATCAGGCATGGCAAAAACAATAAACGACGTGGCGCCAAGAGAGGCAATGATCACGGCGTGCTGCATGCTCAAAAAATAAAGAACAATAAATAAGGTAATTGTTGCCAGGACGCTTTGCAGCAAATAGCTCTTCCAGTGCTCTCTAAATTGTGTGTCGATTTTAATTAAAAAACTTTTCAAAGCTCCTCCTGTTTATCAAAATACTTTTATCTGAAACATTTTTAAACAGAAAATAAAAATTATGCTCCCCGGCTCCGTAAATAGCAGCGGCAATATGTACCAATCAAAATGGAAAATCAATTAAATAAATAGCGAATTTCAGGCAGGCCGAAAAGTGTCGACATGTTGACGCTAATTTATTATATTGCCCTATCGCTGTCAATATTAAATTAGAGAATTCAAAAGCTTGCAAAGCTGTAACTACCTGTTTTTACAGTATATAAATATTATTAACAATGGGGGGAGGAAAAAAATATGAAATTTAAAATTACAGAAAATGTCGATTGGGTAGGAAAAATCGACTGGGAGCTGCGTAAGTTTCACGGCGAAGAGTATTCCACGCACCGCGGAACATCTTATAATTCTTATTTAGTGAAAGACGAAAAAATCGCTTTGATCGATACGGTCTGGACGCCTTTTGCAAAGGAATTTGTGGAAAATCTGGCCAAGGAAATTGATCTCAATAAAATTGATTACGTGATCGCCAATCACGCGGAAATGGATCATTCCGGGGCGCTGCCGGAGCTGATGCGACACATCCCCGACAAACCGATTTACTGCACGGCCAACGGCGTAAAATCGCTTCGGGGACACTATCACAAGGACTGGAATTTCCAGGTTGTAAAAACCGGCGATAAGCTCTCTTTAGGAAAAAAGGAGCTGGTTTTTTTGGAAGCGATGATGCTGCACTGGCCGGATTCGATGATGGAATATCTTACCGAAGAGGCAATTTTGTTTTCGAACGACGCGTTCGGCCAGCATATCGCGAGCGAGCACATGTATAACGACCTCGTGGTTCAATCCGAGCTTTTTGAGGAAGCGACAAAATATTACGCCAATATCCTCACTCCGTTTTCACCGCTGGTAACCAAAAAAATAAATGAGGTAATCGCGCTCAATCTGCCCGTGAATTTTATCTGCCCCAGCCACGGCGTCATCTGGCGCAAAAATCCGCTGCAGATTGCAGAAAAATATCTGGAATGGGCGGCTGATTATCAGGAAAATCAGATTGCGATTATTTACGACACAATGTGGGACGGCACAAGAACGCTGGCCGAGCAGATCGCCAAGGGTATCAAACAGGCCGATGATAAAGTGACGGTAAAGCTCTACAATATTTCCCGCAGCGACATCAACGATGTTGTGACAGAGGTTTTCAAATCCAAGGCGATTTTACTTGGCTCGCCGACCATCAACAAAGGCATTCTCAACGCGGCGGCGGCGCTTCTGGAAATGATGAAAGGCCTTAAATTTAAAAACAAAAAAGCCGCGGCTTTTGGATGCTACGGCTGGAGCGGCGAAAGCGTGAAGATTTTAACCGACCGCCTGTCGGAAGCGGGTTTTGAAACTATCAGCGACGGCCTGAAAACAATGTGGCAGCCGGGCGATGCGGAGTTTGCGCAGGCGCTGGAATTTGGAAAAGCGTTCGCGAAGAAAGTTTAATCTCTAATATTTTACGCCGCGGGAAAAATGCTTTGAGTTTGCGCCCGGGTTTCCGTCGTCAGCAAAATGATTAGCCGTAAACTTTTTTGCGAAGTTTAACCGGCTTAATTTCTCTGGCGCGCAGGCGCAAATTGAGCATTTCCACCGACACGGAAAAGGCCATGGCAAAATATATGTAGCCCTTCGGTATGTGAACTTCGAAGCCCTCGGCTATCAGCGTTACGCCGACAAGGATCAAAAAAGAAAGCGCCAGCATTTTTATTGTCGGATGGTTATCCACAAAGATGCTGATAGGCTTTGCGGAAAACAACATTATGCCCACGGCGATGACGATGGCAATAGCCATTATGGAAATATGCCGGGCCAAACCAACAGCGGTAATAACGGAATCCAGAGAAAAAACAATGTCCAGAACGGCAATCTGGAGAAGAACCGCCGCTACGCCGGTTGATACCACCTTGGGCTTTTTTCCCCCGATCCCCTCCAGACTGCCGTGAATTTCGTAGGTCGCTTTCGCCAGAAGGAAAAGTCCGCCGCCGATTAAAATAATATCGCGCCCGGATATTCCCTGGCCGAAAACCGTAAACCAGGGAGCGGTCAAACCGATTACCCACACGATGGAAAATAAAAGCGCCAGACGCGTAGCCATGGCCAGCAACAAACCGGTATTACGAGCGAAATTCCTTTTCTGCTCAGGCAGTCTCCCCACAAGCACCGAAATGAAAATAATATTGTCTATCCCGAGAACAATTTCCAGCGCTGTCAATGTCCCCAGAGCAGCCCATGCTTCCGGACTGGTCAACCAACTAAACATAATTTTTCTCCTGACAATTGAGTTTTGCCGACCATAGCCCAGTTCTATCTTGTTTTCAAGATAGTCTTTAAGACATGGAATGGCCGCTTGGCAAATGATGTACTAATATTACAAAAGTTCAGTGCAGCTTTTGTGTGGAAGCGTGTCTTTTATATTGCTTTGCGCCAAAAATTAAATCCTGTTTCTTAATGAAGACCTGCGTATCGGGCGGAACGGATTGCGTCAACCACACGTTTCCGCCGATCACACAGCGCTCACCGACAACAGTTTCCCCGCCCAAAATTGTGGCATTGGCATAAATGATAACATCGTCATGAATGGACGGATGGCGTTTTTTTGAGCGCAATCTTTTACATTCCGCCTTGGACAGCGACAAAGCCCCCAGTGTGACCCCCTGATAGACGCGAACCCTGTTGCCGATCGTGCATGTTTCTCCAATGACAACGCCCGTTCCATGATCAATAAAAAAGCTTTCGCCGATATGCGCTCCCGGATGAATATCGATGCCGGTGCGGCTGTGAGCATATTCCGTCATGATCCTGGGGATCAAAGGAACATTAAGATGATGGAGTTCATGCGCGACCCTATAAATTGTGATTGCCCGTATGCCCGGATAACTGAATATGATTTCATCATATCCCTTGGCCGCGGGATCTCCATCAAGGGCGGCGCGGATATCTTTAGCCAGCATCGTTCTTAATTCAGGAAGCTTGCGCAGAAATTCCACGGTCATCTTTTGCCCGAGGGATTCACAATTCACGCAGGGCTGATTATGGCGAATACAGTCATGACGAATAGCCAATATGATTTGTTCAGAGAGCGCTTCGTAAAGCCCGACAATCTGCTGACCAAGATAGTATTCAAGATTAATTGAATCCAGACGGGTGCGGACAAAATAGCCGGGATATAAAATTAAAGCCAGACGGTTCAGAATATCAATGATTGCCTCCCGATGGGGAATAGGCTCGGCGCTCACGTGATCAAAACACCCGCCGCGGCTGCACGAAGAAACAAGCTCATCAACAATACCCGGCACTTCGCCCCGGTAACTTTTCGCCAATTTAATTTCTTTCCTGCATTTATCGCTGTTTTTCAAACGCTTCATTATTCTTATCTCCCGTTTCTATTTATGTATTTAGCCAAGACAATTCATGCCTTTTTCACCCGGCAATCTCCACGCGGTCACCAACTTTTATTGTTCCGCCAACCAAAACTTTCGCGAAGATTCCTTCTTTGGGCATAACACAATCTCCCACGGCATAAAATATATTGCACCGGTTATGGCAGACCTTGCCTATTTGAGAAACTTCCAGCAACACTTCGTTTCCAACTTTCAGTTTCGTGCCGATGGGAAGCTTCGGCAGATCAATGCACTCTATCGTAAGATTTTCCGCGAAATCCCCGTGATTTACATCAAGACCCTTTTCTCTGATTTTATCAATGCTCTCTTTAGAAAGAAGACTAACCTGCCTGATTCCGGCTTCCGCGTGAGCGTCGTTTTTCAGCCCAAAATTTTCCAAAAACAAACCACAGCCGATATTATTCTTCCTTTCTCCCTTTTTACAGGAAATATTGACCGCCAGAACTTTTCCGCAGACTGACTTCACTTTATATATTGCCTTTCTTTAAATTAAACGTTCTTCGCCCGAATAGATATATCCGGAGTTTTTTCTCACATAACCCAGAAGCGTTACCTTGTATTGTCTGGCCAGATTAATCGCGGCGGATGTCGGCGTTGATCGTGAAACAATAACCGGCGCGCCCATCCTGATAACCTTGGTAATAATTTCCGATGATACCCTTCCGCTGACAAACAGTATACCGCCGCCGATAAGATTCATCTTCCGGTTTTTAAGCAGAACACCTGCTATTTTATCAAAACAGTTGTGCCTGCCGATATCCTCGTTAAAAACAGAAAATTCATGATGCTGAAACAAAACGCTGTGAACCCCTCCGACAGTCTTGTAGATTTCCGAACGCCGCTCAAAATCTTTCATTGACCGCATGATGTCGCCAAGAGAATATTTTTCATCGCCCGACAAAGCAATGAACTTATCCTGCTTAAGCGGATTTATATAAGTGAAACATTTGCCGCACCCGGAGGTCACGCTGCGCAGACTTTCGCACTTCTCAACGGATTTACCGGCGACCAGATTTATCATTACGGCAAAGAGGCGCTCGTTATAAGAGATGGAAGCAACGTCGTCAATTATGTCTATAACACCTTCGCTGTAGAGAAAACCCAGCGCCAGTTCTTCCGTCAATTGATTGAGGCACAGAAGCGACGCGTATTCGATGCCGTTGATATATATTTTTAAAGATATTTCACCAATAACAGATATCTCAGCATCGCTTATTGTGATGTTGTTTTCATCACCCTTGATTTCTTTAACTAAATAAGTGCCGTGTAATGTGTCTTCCATTTTTTTCTGGCCTTAATCACTTATATCATCACGTCAACATCAATGAGATGTTAAAACAAAAATGGCATTTAACGCCAACAGATTCGGGAAAAAACGAATCTCTTTTTTTTCTCCCAGATAATGAGCTTCCACGATCCGAATGTTTTTCTCCTTACAAAAATTTTTAAAATCCGTAACGCTTAAAAAGCGGACGTTGGGCGTATCAAACCACAGATAGGGCAATGAACGCGTAACGGGAGATTTTCCCCTGAAAAACAGCATAAACCGGGATCTGAAATAAGCAAAGTTGGGAAATCCGACAATGACCTTCCTGCCGATGCGCAGGGATTCATGAATGACATCGCCGACTTTTTTCACTTGCTGCATGCTCTGATTCAAAATAACATAATCGAACGAGTTATCCGGAAATTCATTCAGGCTGCTTTCAATATCGTCGTGAAACACACTCAATCCCTTTTTCACGCATTCCTGAATGGCCTTATCATCCAGCTCAATACCCTGAGCACGGATAAGTTTATCACGAACAAGCGGATATAAAAGTTCTCCTTTGCCGCATCCCAGGTCCAAAACACGCGACCCTTTTTCGATGATCGAATAAATAACTTTATGATCAAGGCTCATCTCAGTTGCTTTTACCATGTCCCGCCACCAGATACCCGTTGAAGGTCTTATCCAAAAAATGTTTGATCAGCGCGGTCTGCTCCGGTACCTCAATTAAAAAAGCGTCGTGTCCGTATGTTGACGTCAATTCACAATAGGTAGTGTCAACATGCCTTCTTTTCAGAAGCCTTACAATCTCCTGCGACTGGTATGAAGGGTAGAGCCAATCCGTCTTGAAAGATATTACCAGAATTCGCGCATGGACGTCTTTTCCGTTTGGAATAAATTTGTCTCCCGATAAATCAAAATAATCCATCGCTTTAGTAATATAAAGATAGGAATTGGCATCAAAACGTTTGACAAAATTGGTGCCGCGATAACGCAAATACCCCTCCACTTCAAAATCGGCGTCAAACCCGAAACTGAATTTGTCATTTTTAAGCCGCCGTGAAAATTTTTCTTCCATCGACTGATCACTCATAAACGTGATGTGGCCGATCATCCGGGCAACGGACAACCCCTTTTCGGGCTGACCGTGCTCGTAATAATTACCATCGCGCCAGGCCGGGTCCGCCATGATGGACTGCCGGATGACCTCGTTAAAGGCGATCTGCTGCGGTGAATGCTTAAGCGCCGTGGCAATCGGAATGGCTGATTTAATCCGCTCGGGATAAGCGGAAAGCCACTGAAGCGCCTGCATCCCGCCCATGGAACCGCCTGCCACGCATAAAAGTTTTTCAATGCCAAAGTGATCAATCAGGCGGCACTGCGCGTTAACCATGTCGGCCATGGTGATAAAAGGGAATTTCAGCGCGTAAGGCTTTCCTGTTTTTGGATTAATGGAAGACGGCCCTGTTGACCCCTTGCAACCGCCGATCACATTCGAGCAGATAATAAAATATTCGTTCGTGTCGAATGCCTTACCCGGCCCGATCATCTCGTCCCACCAGCCCGTGTCATCCTGACCCGCGTGAACGCCGGCCGCGTGCGCGTCGCCGGAAAGAGCGTGCAAAATCAGAATCGCGTTTGATTTATCCCTATTCAATGATCCGTATGTTTCATAGGCAAGGGCGATGGGCCCCAGCGTATCGCCCTTTTCGAATTTAAATTTTTCACCGTCTTCGGCAAACGTGAATGACTTTGTTTCCACAACGCCGACTGATGTCGAATCGATTATTTTATTTTTAATTACCTTCATATTTATCTATTGCAACCGCTTTTTCGCGTATAATTTCCAAACCCTCGATAGCCAAACATGACACATTGTTTCGAGTAATCCCTTGACAAGAAAGGTTGAACCTTTTGGCGGGCGAAAGCTGTAGAGCCAGAGAACTGGGCAATCATACGATTCGTTTCGTTATTAAGCATCCCCTAGCAACCTTTTTTCGCCCTTTATTTTTTTAATTTCAGTTATGTCCTGGGTAACTTCCAGTGTGCCCAGATACGCGCCTCCTTCATCACGCACGGCAAAATAGCGGATATGTAGAGTTTTTCCTCGCAGGTTAATCCAGAACTGGGCGCTGTTTTTCCGACCGGTACGAAACGCATCGATAATTTCCTGGACAAGGTGCACGCTCTTCGGCGGATGACAATTCTGGACTTTTCTGCCAATGACGCCCGGGCTGCGCGGGAAAAATCTCTCGGTGGTGTCGGAATAATAAAGAACTTCATCGTTGTTATCCACAAAACTAATATCCAGCGGCAAGTGTTTCAGCATCGCATTAATCTGCTTAATGGTCATCCTGCCGGTATCGAGCGAAAAAACATCGTCGCGCGTTTTTGTTTGGGCGGCACTCTTTGGTTTCCAAGCTCCTCGCGGCACAACACCCAGAATATAGCCGAGTTCATCCTCACCGCGGCGGATTTGCTTCCATTCATTTTCTGTAAAATTTTGCAGCACCATCGGAAAGAGAATTTTTTCTTCCTTGAAAATCATTTCCGTCACCGCGTGATTTAATTCCGTCACGGCTTTTCTAATTGCCGCGGCATTTTTCGTATCCAGAGATTCCTTCGCTTTTTTAATTAAATCCCTGATTTCATCATGGACGCTCCACATCACCTGCGGCGGAGCGGTGATGCCGTGCTTTTCCATAAAAGGGAAAAGCTGGTTTTCCTTGCGCACATAATGTCTCTCAACGGCAGCAACCTGCCCCAGCGCGTCGCGCAATTCCGGGATGACTTGCGCCGCACCTTCCTTATCCAGCCGTTTCAGAAGCCTTTCGACATGTGCGATGGCCTTTTCCAGCCGCTTGTTCTCCTCCTGATAGGTACGCACCGGATGGCCGGCCGCGACAACCACATTATCCGTCTTCCCCAAGGCGTCCTTGAATACACCGACGTGCAATTCGCACAGATTCTTAATTTCGGCAACGGGCATACCTTCCATTATCAGCTGCTGCTCCAGATTCTTGATTCCATTCGCGTCGATTTCTTTTAATAACTCATTGAACTTCTTCCTGGCGAAGACCGAATCGCCCCCCCGATGCATTTCCTTGATGATTTCCTTGAGGGTATCGAGACGCGCGCGCGCTTCATCCGTTTCGATTTCCAGCGCATCCCCGCCGTGTCCATCCACGATTTTTTTGATTGCGCCTATAAGCTCTTCCGGACTCAGGTTCGCGGCCTTTGCCGCCATATCAATCGTAGCAATTTTCGCCATCATGGCGCGCGCTACTTTATTTTTCAGCAAAGAGAAATGGCTGCTGATTTTTTCCATCTCCTCAATCAAAAAAGGATATTTTTCCAAAAGGTCGCTGATTTTTGTCTGCTTTGATATATTCATTATATTTCCTTTCTTAATGTTTGGACTTTTTTATGCACCAATACCGTCAAACAACACGGTGGAAAGATACCTCTCGCCCGCGTCCGGAAGAATGACCACGATTGTTTTACCCGCAAACTCGCTTTGCTTCGCGAGGCGCGCCGCGGCGGCCACGGCCGCGCCGCAGGAAATTCCCACCAGCATTCCTTCTTCCCTGGCCAGCCTGCGGGAGTATTCCACCGCTTCCAGGCTGTCCACCTGCTCTACGCAATCGACCACCGATAAATCCAGCGTGTCCGGAATAAATCCCGCGCCGATTCCCTGAATCTTGTGGGGAAATGGTTTTAATTCCAGTCCCGCCAGTTTCTGGCTGATCACCGGGCTTTCTTTCGGTTCCACGGCAACGGAGAGTATCTTCTTGCCCATTTTATTTTTAATGAATCGGGATATTCCGGAAATAGTGCCCCCGGTTCCCACGCCGGCAACCAGCACATCGATTGCGCCTTCCGTGTCATTCCAGATTTCCGGGCCGGTCGTCTTTTCATGAATGGCGGGATTGGCCGGATTCTTAAACTGCTGGGGCAAAAAATATTTTTGCGGATCGGATACCGCCAGGCTTTCTGCTCTGGCAATCGCCCCTTTCATCCCTTCCGCGCCAGGTGTCAAAATCAGATTCGCGCCGAATGCCGCCAGAACGCGTCGTCGTTCGATGCTCATCGTTTCGGGCATGGTCAGAGTCAGTTTATAACCGCGCGCCGCCGCCACATAAGCCAGCGCGATGCCAGTGTTGCCGCTTGTGGGCTCGATAATTTCTATGCCCGGCTTGAGCAGACCCTTATCTTCGGCGTCCCAGATCATGGCCGCACCGATCCGACATTTAACAGAGTAGGCCGGGTTGCGCCCTTCGATTTTGGCCAGTACGGTCGCCTTTGCCCCATCCGTCACGCGGTTTAATTTTACCAGCGGCGTGTTGCCGATGGACTGCGAATTATCTTCATAAATTCTTTTCATGGTGAGCCTCTTTCTTTTTCCTTCCGCCTTGAACCTTGAACCTAAACCTTCACAAGCGCCTGCTCAATGTCCCCCAGGATATCGTCGATATGCTCGATGCCGATGGACAGGCGAATGAAATCGGGCGTCACGCCGGTGGCCATCTGCTCTTCGGGTTCAAGCTGCGAGTGCGTTGTCGAGGCCGGATGAATCGCAAGAGACTTCGCGTCTCCGATATTGGCCAGGTGGGAAATCAGTTGCAGAGAATTGATGAATTTTTTCCCCGCCTCGATTCCACCTTCGATGCCGAAACCGATAATCGCTCCCGCGCCTTTAGGCAGATATTTGTCCGCACGGACTTTTTCCGGGGAACACTCCAGCCCCGGATAATTCACCCACGCCACTTTCGGATGCTTTTCAAGATACCGTGCCACCAAAAGGGCGTTTTCCGAATGACGAATCATTCTTAAGTGCAGTGTTTCGAGTCCCTGCAAAAAAAGGAAAGCACTAAAAGGCGACAGAGCCGGCCCGATATCGCGCAACAGCACAACCCGCGCTTTTGTGATGTAAGCGATATTGCCCATGGGTTTTAGCGCCTCGACAAAGTTAAGCCCGTGATAGGCCGGATCCGCGTCGGCAATAAGCGGGAATTTGTCGCCCGTCCAGTCGAACTTTCCTGAATCGACAATGACGCCGCCCAGCGATGTGCCGTGCCCGCCGATAAATTTGGTGGCGGAATAAACGACAATATCCACGCCGAAATCAATCGGCCGCAGAAGGTAAGGTGAAACCGTGTTGTCCAGAACAAAGACAATGCCGTGCTTATGCGCCACCGCCGCAATTCCTTCCAAATCCGCCACGTCAAGCTTGGGATTGCCGATCGATTCGGCATACACCGCTTTCGTTTTGGGTCCAATAGCCGCCTCGAGCGCTGTCAGGTCGTTGGACTTCATAAACTTCACCTTGATTCCTAGGCGCGGAAACGTATAGTGAAACAGTGTGTAGGTTCCACCGTAGAGATTGTCGGCCGAGACGATTTCGTCACCTGCCTGCGCGATGTTGAGGAGCGACAGCGTGATCGCCGACTGTCCGCTCGCCACGGCCAGCGCCCCTGCACCGCCGTCTAAAAGCGCGATTCTTTTCTCCAGCACATCTGTCGTCGGATTCATCAGGCGCGTGTAAATGTTACCGAATTCCTTCAGACCAAAAAGATTGGCCGCATGTTCCGTATCCCGAAACTGATAAGACGTAGTCTGGTAAATCGGCACGGCGCGGGAACCTGTTGTCGGATCCGGTTCCTGTCCGCCGTGCAGGGCCAGTGTTTCAACTTTCAACTTGAAATCAATTTTACTCATTTATTTCTCCTTTTGCTTTAAAGCATTCCTTATGGTTTATGATCGATCATTTTTTGAAGACAGGCTTTAGCCTTCTGCATGATATCCCGGGATACGGTTACTTCATGCCCCATTCCCTCCAGTGACCATAAGACTTTTTCCAGCGTTGTCCGTTTCATGCTCGGACAAATTGCCCGCTCTGATGCCGGATAGAAAAATTTATCGGGATTTTCCTTCTTCATCCGGTGAAGAATGCCGATTTCTGTCCCGATGATAAATTCTCTCATTTTCGCTTCCTTGACGTAACGGCACATCCCTTCCGTGGATAAAACATGATCGGCCAGAGTTGTAATGCCCGGGGGGCATTCCGGATGAACCAAAACCTCCGCGTTCGGGTAAAGGTCCTTTCTCTTTATAATGTCTTCCGGCAGGATCTTTACATGCGTCGGGCAATAACCCTGCCAAATAATGAAATCTCGCCCGAGGCGGCCGGATATCCAGGACGCCAGATACTGATCCGGAACAAATATAGCCTCATCATCCTGATGGAAAACGTTCCGAACAATCTTCTCGGCATTTCCCGATGTGCAGCAGACATCGCACTCGGCCTTAACATCTGCCGTTGTATTGACATAGCAAAGGACTTTTGCACCGGGATGCTCCGCCTTCAGTTTTCGAAGGTCTTCGGCGGTAATCATATCCGCCATCGGACAACCCGCATTTCTATCGGGGATCAGGACGGTTTTATCCGGCGAAAGAATCTTGGCCGTTTCCGCCATGAAATAAACGCCGCAGAACACAATAACATCGGCGTTTGTTTTTGACGCCTGGATGCTCAGTCCCAGAGAATCGCCCACGTAATCGGCCATGTCCTGGATTTCCGGCAATTGATAATTATGCGCCAGGATCACGGCGTTTCGCTCTTTTTTCAGTTGATTGATCTTTTCTATGAGTTCCATGTAAAAATTATTCTCTCTATCCGCCTTCCAAAGTCCGTAATGCTTTCAATGGTTTTCAGATACCCTGCATCAGTGTATTGTTTGACTTTTCCTCATTCATTTTTACTAGCCGATCCAGGGTAATCGAACTTAATGTTTCTGAAATTTTCTCGCCGATCATCGCCCAGACATCATGTGTGGCGCAGATGGGCGATCTCTCGCAAGAAGAGGGATTCTTCACACAGTCCACAAGCGTACATTCTCCCTCCAGAACATCCACGATTTCCTTCAAAGTGATTTGTGAAGGCTCTTTTGATAAATTGTATCCGCCATGTGCCCCGCGGACGGAATTTACTAAATTCACCCCGCGTAAAGGGATAATGATTAAACTAAGATACTTTTCGGAAATATTTTCACCCTTGGCAATATCCTTGAGAAATACGGGCTCTTTTCCATAATTCTGTGCAAGCGCTACCATTAATCTTACACCATATCGTGTTCTTGTAGAAAGCTTCATACCAGACACCTTAATCAATCACTAGTATTACTATCGTTTAGATAGTAATTAATTCATTTACACACCCCTGTCAAGAAAAACGTGACGAAGTTAAAAAAAATATACCTACAACCGTGATTAATAAATCGATTTGAACTACTTAGAATTTCTAGGCGGAAGCATAAAGGTTGTTTTCGCTAATCAGTATTCTATTCCCGCGCGGTCCTTAATGCCTTTATTGTAGTGGTGTTTAATTTCCTGAATATCGCTGACAGTATCAGCAATCTCGATTATTTCCGCAGGCGCGTAACGTCCGGTTAGGATGACATCAAGATTTGCGGGTTTACTTTTGATTAGCGCAATGACTTCCGGCAGGCTGATAAGTTTAAAATCCAGCGCCACATTTATTTCATCAAGAATAACCATATCATATTTGCCGCTTTTGATGGCTCTTTGCGCCGCGGCCAGACCTTTTTGCGCCATCTCGATGTCAATGGTTGCGGGATGATCACGCATAACAAAACTGTCAAGTCCGGCGCGAAGGATGGTCAAACCAGGCAGATATTTTCGCGCGGCGATATATTCGCCGTATTTTCTGCCTTTCATAAACTGCACAATAAAAACATTATAACCCTGACCGATAGCGCGTAATGCCTGGCCGAAAGCGGCGGTAGTTTTCCCCTTGCCGTTTCCGGTAATGACCATCACCAGCCCACGGTCTGTTTTGGGAACAATCTTTTTTGATTTTTTAGTTACAGATGTTTTCTTTTTCCTTACAGGTTTGGACAAAGGATTTTTTTTGCTTTTTACGGCGTTCATTTTTTATCCTGCCTGATAAAATAATTTTTGGCGATTTCTTCCGCCACGGTATAGGGATCAGCTTTTCTGCTTTTTATTTTTTCGGCAAAACTGTCCAGCTCTCCGGTGGAGGCAAGCTCCAGCATAACCGGTTCCAGAAGACAGGCGCTCAATGCATCATTGATTTCGGTCATTGCCTTGCGGTGCATACGCTCGGTGAGCTTGCCGCTTTCTATCAGATACTTGTGATGCTCTTCGATTTTTCGCTCAAGCTCAGCGATTTTTTCGGCAAACGCACCAGGCTCAAAAGCGTCACCCACCATGACAATGGGCGGTTGCCAGCCTTTACCGTTTTTGGACGCCAGATTGAGCATCGAGGCCAGTTCCGTCTGCAATTGATTGGTGCCGGGACGGTTGGCTTTATTTACGACAAAAACATCGGCGATTTCCATCAACCCCGCCTTCATCGTTTGAATTTCATCGCCCATCCCGGGAACAAGAACAACAACGACACTGTGCGCGTGATTGATGATATCGATTTCCTGCTGGCCAATGCCGACGGTTTCCACAATAATGATGTCTTTGCCCATCGCCTCCATCACGTGAATGGCATCACCCGCCGCATGGGAAAGGCCGCCCAAAGCGCCCCTGGTAGCGAGCGACCGTACAAAAACGCCCGCATCTTCCGCATGCCTTTGCATGCGGATTCTGTCGCCCAATATGGCGCCACCGGTAAAAGGACTGGTGGGGTCAACGGCCAAAACGCCGACGGTTTTATTTTTTTTGCGCAACGCGGCTATCAAAGCGTCGGTCAGCGTGCTTTTGCCCGCGCCCGGCGCTCCGGTAATACCAATGATAAAGGATTTACCGGTATACGCGTAAAGTTTTTTGATTTTCGCTTTCGCTTCGGGAAGTTTGTCTTCGATATCTCTGATGAGGCGCGAGGCCAAGCGGACATCGCCCGCGCAGATTTTTTTAACCAAAGAATCCATATCAAAAAATTAGCTTTTAATGCGGTTTTATATTGGTCTTAATCCATTCCACAATAGAGTCCAGTGAAGCGCCGGGGGTGAATATCGCCTTAATACCCGCCTCATACAGCATAGGGAAATCCTGCTCGGGAATAATACCGCCGCCAATAACGGTTATATCGGATGCGCCTTTTTCACGCAGCAGCTGCACAACCTTCGGGAAAAGCGCGCGGTGCGCTCCGGAAAGACAGCTTAAACCCACCAAATCAACGTCTTCCTGAATGGCCGCGGAAGCAATCTGCTCCGGCGTCTGATGACAGCCGGTATAAACGACCTCAAACCCGGCGTCGCGGAAACAACGCGCCAGAACGCGCGCGCCGCGATCATGACCGTCCAAACCAGGTTTGGCTACCATCACACGAATTTTTCTTTCCGGCATAGCAATATCTCCTCAAATCAAAACAACGGTTTGCCGCCTTTTCAGAATAACCCCGGGTCTTTATACTCTCCGTAAACTTCGCGGTAAACATCACATATTTCCTGCAGTGTGGCGAGATTCCTTACCGCCTCTATACAGTACGGCATGACATTGTCGCCTTTTTTACAGGCGTTTCGGATGTCGTCCAGTGATTTTTTCACGGCGCGGCTGTCACGTTTACGGCGTATATCTTTTAACCTCTTTATCTGTTCCTCGCCGATTCTTTCCTCTATTTCCACCAACGGAATTGTATGTTGGTTGTCTGTGACATATTTATTTACGCCGACCATAATTTTTTCGCCCGCTTCCAACTGATGTTGGAATTTATATGCCGCATCGGCGATTTCCATCTGCGGAAATCCTTTTTCAATGGCGGCAACCATGCCTCCCATGGCATCTATCTTTTCGATATACTCCCACGCTTTTTCTTCCATTTTATTGGTGAGCGATTCAATAAAATAAGAACCGGCCAGAGGATCGATGGTATTGGCCACGCCCGTTTCCTCCGCCAGAATCTGCTGCGTGCGCAGGGCGATTTCCACGGCGTGTTCAGAGGGCAGACAAAGAACTTCATCCAACGAATTTGTATGCAAGGACTGTGTGCCGCCCAAAACAGCGGCCAGAGCCTCTATTGTCGTGCGGACAACGTTATTATACGGCTGTTGCGCAGTGAGTGAGCATCCCGCCGTTTGCGTGTGGAAACGCAGCCACAGCGACCGCGGATTCTTCGCGCCAAAACGATTGCGCATGATTTTCGCCCACATGCGCCGCGCTGCCCGCATTTTACAAATTTCTTCGAAAAAATCGATGTGTGAATTAAAAAAGAAAGAAAGACGGGCGGCAAAGTCATCTACCGGCAGTTTCTTGCGGCGGATGATATCCTCCACATACTCAATCCCGTCACGCAGAGTAAAGGCAAGTTCTTGCACAGCAGTAGAGCCGGCTTCGCGAATGTGATAGCCACTGATGCTTATGGTGTTCCAACGGGGAACATGCTCGGCCCCAAATTCCACCGTGTCGCTGATAAGCTTTACCGATGGCTCCGGCGGGCACATGAAAGTTTTTTGCGCGATAAATTCCTTAAGCATGTCATTTTGAATCGTCCCGCCGATTTTGGCAAGCGGCACCCCTTTGATCTGCGCTGCCGCACAATACATCGCCCATAAAACAGTTGCGGGAGGATTTATTGTCATCGACGTGGTCACTTCATCCAACGGAATTCCCTCCACCAAAGCAAGAAAATCTTCCAGCGTATCGATGGCTACACCGCATTTGCCCACCTCACCCAGCGCTTTGGGAGAGTCGCTGTCGTAACCCATCAGTGTCGGAAAATCAAAAGCAGTGGAAAGCCCCGTCTGTCCCTCGCGCAAAAGCATATGCCAGCGGCGATTAGTATCCTGAGCACTGCCCATTCCGGAAAACATCCTAAACGTCCAGTAGCGGCCCCGGTAACCAGTGGCCTGATTGCCACGCAAATAGGGGAATTTACCCGGAACCCCGACATCATTTTCAAAATTAATGTCATGGATATCTTCCGGCGTGTAGAGCCTTTTTATTTCCATGTCCGAAACCGTGGAAAAGCGCGTCTTCTGCTCGGGATTATCTTTCAGCGATGTTTGCACATCTTTTTCCCATTCTTCAGTAAGTCTCAAAGACGCTTTCCGCGTTTTATCGGAGAAATACACTACCTGTCCCCCCTAATATGACCACAGGAAATAATTCAGGATAACTGTTCACTTAAGTAGAAAGGCAAGTAACTCAAATACTTCTTTTTTGTCAAGTGATATTAATACGATTGATGATTACAATACCTTCTCTGTAAGAAGAGGGTGAAAAGATGAAAATGATGAAACCGAAAATTATAAAATAAAAAAAATGTACTCCCGAGAAAAATAAACTGCTCAGGAGTACACACAATCTTGTGAAGTTTGAATAATCTTACAGGGGTTTTACGTTTTCCGCTTCCGGTCCTTTTTTACCCTGCTTAATATCAAAGCTTACCGCCTGACCTTCCGCCAAGGTTTTAAACCCTTCTGCCTGAATCGCACTGAAATGAACAAACACATCCGCGCCGCCTTCTTGCTCGATGAAGCCAAAACCCTTGCGTTCATTGAACCACTTTACTTTGCCTTCTGACATGGTGCTAATCCTCCTTTCTCAAATTTCCAAAGTCGAATCAACACAATGACAGAAATAAAAACCGCCCGGACATAAAAAATAAGGCGGTTTATCTTTGTGTATCAATATGTCTAAATTCAACTTTCCCTTTCGTAGAGTAATAAAGCATACATTGCGAAATGTGTGCATGCTTTTACCCGCAATATCCATTAATGTCAAGATATTTTTAACTATTTTTGAGGCTTAATATTTTTCTTGAAACATGCTATAAAATTTAACAAATTGCTTGAAAAGCGCAACGGACGAGGTTTTCCACCCGATGAAATCCCTGTCAATCAGTTACGCAGCCTGCATTTTCATTTAATTGATAAAAATGGGAAAATACCTGAAGGAGTTTTATTACTATGAAAGTTGAAAATCGTCCCGCAAAATTCAGCGGGGCATCGCACTATGTTCTTGATGACGAGCTGGCCAAGATAGTGAACATTTCCATTGCGCTGGAAATGCCCCTCTTACTCAAAGGTGAACCAGGAACGGGAAAAACCATGCTGGCGCACGCAATAGCGGAAAACCTGCGGATGCCGCTGATTATACTTAACGTCAAATCCAGTATGAAACTGATCGACGCTCTTTACCAGTACGATACCCTCACCCGCCTCAACGATAGCAGGTTCCGGGATTCCGGCCGCGATGTAAGCAAAATCGAAGAATATATAAAAATGGGGAAAATCGGCCAGGCCTTTACCTCCGACCAGAGAGTTGTTCTCTTAATCGACGAAATCGACAAGGCCGACACAGATTTTCAGGATGACATGCTCGATATTCTCGATCAGATGCAATTCGATATAATTGAAATCGACCGAACAATAACAGCCAAGCAAAGGCCGGTTATCGTTATCACGTCAAATGCAAAAAAAGATTTATCCGATCCTTTTTTGGGAAGGTGCAATTTTCATCATATTGCCTTTCCCGATCACGACATGATGCGCAAAATAATCAAGGTTCACTTCCCCGAGCTAAAAAACGATCTGGCGTCGGCATGCATGGAAACATTTTACCACTTAAGAGAAATCAACGGCGTGGAGAAAAAACCGGCCACGCGCGAACTGATTAATTGGATACGCGCCTTGCAGTCCGATCCGGACTTTCACTGGAAAGAGCTTAAGGAAGGAACAGTACCTTACCTGGGCGTCTTATTCAAAAAGAGTTCGGATTTAAAGCTGGCGATAAACCGCTAACCCGCTTCTGGCAAAGATATGTTTATTAATTTTTTCTACATGCTGCGTGACAAGGGGATCCCAATTTCCCCCACATCATTCTTGCGCCTGCAAAAAGCGCTTTCTATGGGACTGGTGCGTTCGTTGGAAGATCTCTACATTGCCGCTCGTTCTCTCCTCGTTAAAAGTGAACGTTATTTTGATGCCTATGATCAGGTTTTTTCTGTCGCCTTCCGCGGCGCAACGGAAATCGAACCAACACAGGAGGAGCTAAGCGAGTTGGCCAAAGCGATGCTTTCTGAGTGGCTTAGAGATCCAGGAGCTATGGCGAATGCGCTGGGTGTTCCCGAAGAAGACCTTAAGAAAATGACGCCGGAGGAACTAATGCAATACTTTCTGGATCGTCTCAAAGAACAAACCGAGGCGCATCAAGGCGGAGATTACTGGATCGGCACGTATGGGACATCGCCGGTGGGACATTCGGGAGAACATGCCGGCGGGATGCGCGTGGGCGGAGTTTCACGGAGTAAATCGGCGGTCAGGGTAGCCATGGAGCGCCGTTACCGGGACTATTCTCAGGAAGGCCCCATTACCGCCTCGCAAATCAGTGAGGCGCTCAAAAGGCTGAAACATTTAAAGCCCGCTGGCCCGCAGGACATGGTTAATGTAAGCAAAACAATCTATCAGACAATGCGCAACGCGGGGGAAATTGAAATAGTTTTCGACCGCCGTCTGGCCGACCGCCTGAAAATAAAACTGATGATTGACAACGGCGGCTGGTCCATGGACCCTTACGTGGAAATAGTTCAGGTGCTTTTTCACTACGCGCAGTTTCAATTTAAAGAATTAGAAATTTACTATTTCCACAACACCATCTACAAACAAGTATGGCTTGATCCGCAGCGCTTAAAAAAACCGGTGCCGATTGAGGACTTCATGCGCGCTGACCCGGAAACGCGTCTAATAATTGTCGGCGATGCTTCCATGGCTCCCTACGAACTCATGAATCATAATGGCGCCATTTATTACATGAATCAAAAATATGTACAGCCGAGCATCGAATACCTGCAAACATTGGCCAAGCTTTTCCGCCACAGCGTCTGGCTAAATCCGGTACCACAGACGGACTGGGATTACACCTGGACAATAAAAAACATCGGAAAAGTGTTTCCCATGTTTGAGCTTTCGCTGGATGGATTGGAAAAAGCCATCCGTCACTTAATGGCACGCAATTAAAAAATCAGGAGAAATATTATGTCGAAAAAAATAGTTGCCGCACTGGCCATTGTTTTTTTGGTTTGCCTTTTTTCTGTGTCCGTCTTCGCGCAGAAAACTCCTCAGGTCGGAGATAATTTGCCGGAAATGGAGCTGCTGAAACCAGCGGATAAGGCGCTTCTCAAATACCTCGGCTTATCCGGAAACGGCTATTTTAAAATAAATCAGATAAAGACACAGGCGGTAATCATACAAATTTTCAGTATGTATTGCCCTTACTGCCAGGCGGACGCGCCTAATATCAACCGTCTTTACGAGTTAATCGAAAGCGATTCACGCACAAAAGACAAAATTAAAATTATCGGCATCGGCGCGGGAAATACGCAGTTTGAAATAAATACCTACAAAAAGAAGTATAAGGTGGAGTTTCCCTTAATCCCTGATGCCGATTTTAAAATTCATCAAATCGTCGGCGATGTAAGAACACCTTATTTTATCGTGGCTAAATTAGACGGTTCCGAACAGCCCAAAGTTTTATATTCCAAACTGGGCGCGCATGAAGACGTTAAAGCCTTCCTGGAGCAAGTCGTAAAAACAACCGGTGTAAAATAACAGGGGAGACAAATGAAAAAACGGGTAGTTTTATTCCTATTTATTAGTTGTTTGCTCGCGCACAGTGCCATGGCTCTGTCGGAAGCTTACAAGGACAATGTGTATCAAACCGGCAGGCTAAAACCCATTGACAGCGTGCTGAAAGTTAAAAACGGACAAAAAGCTCCCGAATTCACTCTCCCCTCAATAAGCGGTAAAAAAATTTCTCTCAAAGAATATCGCAACAAGAAAAATGTTGTTCTCTCCTTCGTCCCTGCTGCCTGGACACCGGTTTGTTCCGACCAGTGGCCAGGCTACAACATAGTGCAGGATATTTTCGAGGAAAACAATGCCGTCTTATTGGGCATATCCGTAGATAATATTCCCACACTCCACTCATGGACAAACCAGATGGGGAAATTGTGGTTTGAGGTGCTGTCCGATTTCTGGCCGCACGGAGCGACGGCGCAAAAATTCGGCATATTGCGTTCCGACGGCACAGCGGAAAGAGCGATTATCATTATCGACAAAAAGGGAATCATTCGCTATATCGATGTTCACGATATAAATGAAAGGCCTCCCCTGGAAAGCATCGTCCGCGAACTGGAAAAACTAAGGTAAACACACAAATAAATAGGCATTGTGGACAATCAGGTTTTTTCTCTTGACACGGCCTTTATATTAATGTAATTGACCGTTAGTCATAAAAGCGACCGCCGAAAATAATGCCCCCGCTATTGTTGAAGGAGAGTTTGCTTTGTCCCCGCAGGAAAAAAGAAAAAAAGAAAAAGAAGACAAAAGAAACAATATACTAAGGGCTGCGCGTAAATTGTTTTTTGACCGTGGATTCAAAGCCGTAACCGTCGACAGTATCGCAGCAAAGGCGGGGGTCAGCAAAGGCTCGATATACCTATACTTTGATAGTAAAGAAGAAATCTATGCCCAGGTTCTGGTTGCGGACAACATCGAACGCCATAAAGAACTGCTTTATTTTGCCACTAAAGACGCTTCGGCAGAAGAACTCTTAATGGAATACTCGCAGCGTTATGTCGATAATTTTCTCAGCGATAATGAACTCTTCAGAATACTGATGACCTTTATGCTGCAAACGGAACAGATGAATTTAACGCCGGAACAGAATGCCGACTTGATTCGCACGACGAATGACAATATCAAATTTATTTCCAACATCCTTCAAAAGGGTATCGACGAGGGGACTTTTTTGCCGACAATTGACATCCGGCAGACGCAAAATGCAATCTGGGGATTGCTGAACGGAATCCTTTCTCTTTTCCTTTTCCTGGGGAATCCGTCCAAGCGTGCCGACAGAATTCACACGCTGGTAAAAGAAGGCTTAACCATTTTTATTAAGGGATTGAAGCGTTAATTACTGCCTCATACTGACTTAATCACTATTTCGCCGGTTACTTTTATTCCTTCTATCGAATTAATTTTTGAAACTCCTGCTCCGTTTCCCGAAGAAGTTTTTCCACATCCTTCTCCAGCTTTTCGAACCGATCAATAATCAACCGCGCTTGCTGCGTGAGTTGCATTGATTTTTCTCTGGTGCTTGTTTCCACCAGCTTCATCCCCATGCGTTGTTCCGACGCCTTTAGTCTGCCCCACGCCGCGCGATAGGACATCTCCAGCTTTTTCGCCGCAGCGTTGAGGCTGCGATGTTCATCAATCGCCTTCAGAATGTCATCGCGGCCCTTGCCAAAAACCACCTTTCCATTTTTTTCAATCCAGATTTTATACTTGATTTTCATAGGGCACCCCTCCCCGGATGTCTGGTTTATTTGCTTATAAGGAATTAGGCAACGTGTTGTCAACAAAATCCTTGTGAAACCTATTAGTTATTACATCCTCGTCGGCGATTAGTAACTTAAGTCAATATGTTACATAAAACATATTGACTTATTTATGACCTTAAGTCATATTGTGCCAAATTTGGCATAGTCAACGTAACTGACAAGGGAAACAGGGAGGAATTTATGCAAATTACACGAAGAGGTTTTTTAACTCTATCCGGCGCCGTCGGCGGCGGAGTTGCTTTGTCTAGCTTGGGGTTGAACCTGAAACCCACACGAGCATACGCCGACGAGTTGGATAAAATGAAACGCATTAAAGCGGCTAAGCAAGTCAGTACGATTTGCTGTTATTGTTCCGTGGGCTGCGGTTTAATTTGTAGCGTGGATAAAGCTACAGGAAAAATTATCAACATCGAAGGAGACGCGGATCACCCCATCAACGAAGGGTCGCTGTGCGCCAAGGGCGCCGGCCTTTTTGATCTGACCGAGGCCAACAAACACCGGCTCACCAAGGTGCTTTACCGCAAGCCTTACGGGACGGAATGGGAAGAAAAAGACTGGGACTTTGCGCTTTCGCGGATCGCCCGCCTGGTCAAAGACACGCGCGACAAAGGTTTTGTCAAGAGAAACGCCAAGGGGGAACTGGTCAACCGCTGCGAAACTATCGGACACTATGGAAGTTCCAACGTGGACAACGAAGAATGCTGGCTGATTACCGTAAAATCACGGGCTCTGGGACTTGTCTATATTGACCACCAGGCCAGGGTCTGACACAGCCCGTCTGTAGCGGCTCTGGGAGAGTCGTTCGGACGCGGTTCCATGACGAACCACTACTGTGATTTAAAAAATGCTGACGTCATTCTGATTATGGGCAGCAATGCCGCTGAGCATCATCCGATCGCTTTTAAATGGATTTTAAGAGCCAAGGAAAAAGGCGCAAAGATCATTCACGTCGACCCCCGTTATACCAGGACATCCGCCCGCTGTGATTTTCATGTGCCGCTGCGCTCCGGCACGGACATCGCTTTCTTGGGCGGCATGATCAATTACATTATCGAAAACAAAAAGTTCTTCAGGGATTATGTTGTAAATTATACCAACGCGTCATTTATCGTGGACAGAGGTTTCTATTTCAAGGATGGTCTGTTTTCCGGGTACGATGCCAACAAACGAAAATATAACAAAGACACATGGGTGTTCGATAAAGACGCAAAAGGCGCTCCGCAGAGGGATATGAGCCTTTCTCATCCCCGCAGCGTTTTTCAACTGCTTAAAAAACATTACTCGCGCTACACCCTGGACAAGGTCTCCAGCATCACCGGCGTATCTAAAGAAAATCTGCTGAAAGTTTACGAAATATACAGTTCTACCGGTTGTCCCGATAAAGCCGGAACGGAATGCTACGCGCTGGGCTGGACACACCACACGGTCGGCAGCCAGAATATCCGAGCCATGTCGATCATTCAGCTTTTGCTGGGCAACATGGGCATAGCGGGCGGCGGCATCAACGCCCTGCGCGGCGAACCCAATGTCCAAGGTTCCACCGACCATGCGATTCTCTACAATGTTCTCCCCGGCTATCTGAAAACGCCTTCCGGCTCTTTAGGCACACTGGAAAGTTACCTGAAGAAATACACGCCGGAATCGAAAGATCCCCAGTCGGCCAACTATTATTCAAATTATCCGAAATTTTTTATCAGCTTCCTGAAATCCCTGTGGGGCGGCAAGGCGACAAAAGACAATGAATTCGGCTATCAATGGCTGCCCAAGATGGACGACGGGAAAGCCTATTCCACCATGCACATGTTCGATGCGATGTATGAAGATAAAATCAAGGGATTCTTCTGTATCGGCGCAGATCCGGCCGTGAGCACGCCGAATTCCAACAAGGTCCGTAAAGCCCTCCAGAATCTGGACTGGCTGGTGGGTGAAAATATTTTCAACAATGAAACCTACGAATTCTGGAGAGGTCCCGGTGTAGACCCCAAAAAGATCAAGACGGAATGCTTCCTGCTGCCCGCTTCCGCTTCGATGGAGAAGGAAGGCTCACAGAGCAACTCTGGACGTTGGGTGCAGTGGAAATACAAGGCGGCCGAGTCTCCCGGCGATGCCATTCCCGTGGGTGAAATCGAGCTCAAGATTATGGCGGAAATCAAAAAACTGTATGCCAAAGAAGGAGGTCCCAACGCGGAAGCCATCGTCAATCTCAAGTGGGATTATCTGGACGGCAAAGGGCACATTGATATCATGAAAGTCGCTAAACAGATCAACGGCGTATTTCTCGAAGACACGGTCATTGAAGATAAGACCAAGGGCACAACAACAGTGTATAAAAAAGGACAACCTGTACCCGGCTTTGGAAATCTTCAGGCCGACGGCAAAACGGCCTGCGGCAACTGGGTCATTTCTGGAAGTTACACCGCGGAGGGCATCAACAAAATGATGTCTAGAGGAAAAGAAGACCCGACTGGACTAGGGCTTTTCCCCAACTGGTCGTTTGCCTGGCCGGTCAACCGCCGCATTCTCTATAACCGCGCCTCCTGCGATATTTATGGCAGACCCTACAATCGCAAACGCAATATTCTGGAATGGAAAGGCGACAAATGGGTGGGCGACGTGCCTGATGGACCGTGGCCGCCCATGGCAGACAAAGAGAAGGGTAAATATCCCTTCATTATGCACAAAGATGGCCTGGGTGCTTTGTTTGGACCCGGTATGGTCGAAGGTCCGTTCCCCGAACACTATGAACCGTTAGAAAGCCCGTTGGAGAAAAATCCCATGTCTTCCCAGAGAATCAATCCGGCTGCGGAAATATTTAAAGGTGAAATGGATAAGATTGCCAGCGCGAGCGAAAAATTCCCTTATGTCTGCACAACGTATTCCTGCACCGAACACTGGTGCTCCGGAGCATTGACTCGGTGGCAGGCATGGCTCTTGGAAATGCAGCCGGAACTTTACGTGGAAATCGGCGAACAATTGGCCAAGGAAAAAGGCATTAAAAACGGTAAAAAAGTGAAAGTTTCTTCAATCCGCGGAGAGGTGGAATGCGTGGCCATGGTCACAAAGCGATTTAAGCCTTTCGAGGTGGAAGGAAAAACAGTTCATCAGGTCGGCCTTCCCTTTAATTATGGCTGGCTCCATCCCAAAGACGGCGGAGACAGTACAAACTTTTTAACCCCAACCGCTGGTGACGCGAACACCTTCTGCCCCGAGTACAAGGCGTTCATGGTCAACGTAACCAGGATATAGGAGGAGGAAGACGATGAACGGAAATGAATTTGTAAAATTAATCGATACGACACTTTGTACCGCGTGCCGGGGTTGTCAGGTCGCCTGCAAACAATGGAATGAATTACCTGGCCTAAGAACAAAAAACAGGGGAAGCTATCAAAATCCTCCTGACTTGGAATGGAATACCTGGACGCTGATCCGCTTTCAGGAGTATGAAACAAAAGACGGAATTTTTGAATGGCTTTTCCGCAAAGATGGTTGCATGCACTGCACCGACGCCGCCTGCGTAAAGGTCTGCCCCAGTGGCGCCCTGTACCACACAGATTTAGGAACGGTGGGTATTTACCGGGGAAAATGTATCGGTTGCAAGGAATGCGTCGCGGCGTGCCCCTTTAACATTCCTCGTTATGACTCCAAGACGGATAAAGTATATAAATGCGATCTTTGTTATTCCCGACTTAAGGAAGGCTTGTCTCCTGCATGCGTCAAATCCTGCCCCACCGGTGCCTTAACTATCGGTCCAAAAGACGAGATGATCAAGAAAGCTTACGCCAAAGCAGAAAAGCTCGGCGGTGACGCCAATGTTTACGGAGATAAATTTGTAAACAGCACACACGTGATTTACGTTTTGCGTCACAAACCGGAAATTTATGACGAACTGCCAAAAAACCCCAAAGTTCCGCTTTCCGTGTTTATTTGGAAAGACCTGCTCAAGCCCTTAAGCCTTTTGGGCGCGGGGGGAGTGATTGGCGGCTCACTGTTGCATTATATTCTGCACGGGCCGAAGCGACCCGACCCGGAGCCCGGCGATGATGTTAAGACGGAAGGGAGGGAA
>Ga0255345_1000389_pt1 | contig 73410 bp, 68 predicted proteins | sample wastewater_treat_6_FD_192415 | JGI IMG/M metagenome (GOLD analysis project Ga0255345, IMG submission 192415) | Wastewater microbial communities from Lulu Island WWTP, Vancouver, Canada - plant20 | ecosystem: Engineered > WWTP > Wastewater > Unclassified | place: Canada: Vancouver, British...
AGCGGCCACCGAGGCCATCTGATTGGGGGCTACGTCCATATAGTTCACCTCTTGCTTGCTTACCACGGGGAAGTCAGCTTCAAGGCGGCATTGTATACGGTCTTCTTTGATGGTGCCGTCTTCTTCCATCTTCACTTTGGCAAGAGAAACAAGCGTATGTTCCTCTTCCTCTGCGGTCATATATAAGGCTCCGGAGGCGGAAAGGTCCACTTTGCCGTCCTTAACCTTACGATACGGAGTTTCTATGAATCCGAGCCTGTCAATACGGGCATATACGCAAAGACTGCTTATAAGACCGATATTGGGACCTTCCGGTGATTCAATCGGACAGAGGCGGCCATAGTGAGTGTAATGCACGTCACGAACCTCGAAGCCTGCCCTTTCGCGGGAAAGACCTCCTGGGCCGAGTGCGCTCAGACGCCTCTTGTGAGTGATTTCGGCAAGAGGATTGGTCTGATCCATGAACTGACTCAACTGGCTCGTTCCAAAGAAAGAGTTTATAACGCTGCTGAGCGTTTTGGCGTTAATCAGGTCGACGGGTTTGAATTGCTCGCTGTCGCGAATGTTCATACGTTCGCGTATGGTGCGGGCCATGCGGGCGAGACCTACGCTGAACTGGTTGGCCAACTGTTCGCCTACTGTGCGCACGCGCCTGTTTGAGAGGTGGTCTATATCATCTACCGTAGCCTTGTTGTTGATGAGGCGCACTAAGTATTTGATGATTTCCACAATATCGTTCTGAGTGAGAACTCTGGTCGCAGCGTCGGTATCGAGTCCGAGCTTGCGATTCAAGCGATAGCGGCCCACCTCGCCGAGGTCGTATCTCTTCTCGCTGAAGAAGAGCTTGTCGATGACATCCCTTGCGGTACTCTCATCGGGCGGTTCAGAATTGCGAAGTTGTTTGTAGATATAGTTGACAGCTTCGATTTCTGTATTGGTCGGGTCTTTTTGCAGGGTATTGAAGATGATGGCATATTCGTTTGTGGATGCCTCATCCTTCTGGACAAGGATGCTTTTCACATCAGTATCCAAAATCGCTTCAATGGTTTCATCATCCAATACAGAGTCTCTTTCCACTATGGGGAGAGTACGTTCGATAGGGATGATTTCACCGGTATCTTCGTCTTCGAAATCTTCCACCCAGGTCTTTAGCACCTTGGCTGCAAGCCTGCGGTCACGGTTTGCATTAAGCGCCTTTTTGTTAACGGGCACCTCGTCTGCAAGGCCGAAGATATCTATAATGTCTTTATCGGAATTAAAGCCGATAGCCCTGAGAAGGGTTGTTACGGGCAGTTTCTTTTTGCGGTCGATGTAAGCGTACATCACATTATTGATGTCGGTGGCAAACTCGATCCACGATCCCTTAAACGGAATAATGCGTGCAGAATACAGCTTGGTGCCGTTAGCGTGCATACTCCTGTCGAAGAAAACACCCGGAGATCTGTGCAGCTGCGAAACTATTATACGCTCGGAGCCGTTTATTACAAATGTACCGGACTCGGTCATATAGGGGATATTGCCCAGAAATACATCTTGTACTATGGTGTCAAAGTCCTCATGATCCAAATCGGTACACGAAAGGCGAAGTTTGGCCTTCAGGGGAACACTGTAGGTCAATCCTCTCTGAAGACACTCTTCTACCGAATACTGCGGTGGATTTATGAAATAGTCGATGAACTCCAGTTTGTAGCTGTTGCGCGTATCTTCAATGGGGAAAACTTCTTGAAACACCCTGAACAATCCCTCGTTCTTGCGATTTTCGGGAGAGGTCTCCATCTGGAAGAAATCCCTGAAGCTTTTCAGTTGAACTTCCAGCAGATCGGGGTATTCCAAAATTTTCGATGTAGCGAAGTTTATGCGCTTGCTACCAGTGGTTTTTTTTGACATTCTGCCTTATTTGTTAAAACTTTTTTATACGGAAAAAGGTTTAGAGCCTATTTATCCCCGGCTCTAAACCTGTTTTTCCCCTTGGGCAGGGGTCCCCTTCAAGGGGAGAGATGAATTATTTAAGCTCAACCTCAGCTCCGGCATCCTCAAGGGTTGCTTTGAGCTGTTCGGCTTCTGCCTTGGAAACCTTCTCCTTGATGGGCTTCGGGGCTGCATCAACGAGGTCTTTGGCTTCCTTCAGACCAATTCCGAGGACATCCTTCACGGCTTTGATAACCTGAAGTTTAGCCTGACCGGCACTGGTGAGGATAACATCAAATTCAGTCTGCTCTGCAGGACCGGCATCGGCTGCTGCTGCAGCGGGTCCGGCAACAGCAACTGCTGCGGCTGCGGGTTCAATGCCGTATTCTTCTTTGAGGATCTTTGCAAGTTCCTGAACGTCTTTTACAGTAAGGTTTACCAACGCTTCTGCAAGTGCTTTTACGTCTGCCATAATTGTTTTGTTTTTAAATTGTTATTGTTATTTATTACTATTATTATCTTTCTTCGAGGGTTTTCACCACACCGGCTATAGTCTGAGGAGCGCTTTGAACGGCGCTGATAACATTGCGTATCGGGCTCTGTAGAAGGGCTACGATATCGGCAATGAGTTCCTCTTTGCTCTTTACAGCAACAAGCTCGGCCAGTTTATCGGCGCCGATATATGCGCATTCCTGCACATAAGCGCCTTTGAGCTGCGGTTTTTCTTCCCTTGCCTTCTGCCATTTTTCGATAAGTTTGGCAGGAGAGTTGGGAACTTCGCAGAACATGACGGCGGTGTTGCCCTTGAGCAGTTCGCTTAGAGACTGTATTTCTTCGTTGCCTGTTGCTTTGAAGACATTGGCAAGCAGGGTGTTCTTTACAACCGTGAGCTTGATGCCTTCTTTAAAGCATTCGCGGCGCAACTGAGAGGTCTTTTCTGCATTGAGACCTTCGATGTCGGTGAGGTAAAAGTTTGGATACTGCCTCAGTTCGGCAGAGATATTCTCGATTACCTGAGCTTTAAGTTCTTTTTTCATAGTATCCTCCTTTTATGCTAAATTGAAGAATGCCTTGGCATCCACTTTTACACCCGGGCTCATAGTAGTGCATATTGCAGCACTCTTGATATATGTACCTCTGAGAGATTGAGGCTTGAGCTTGGATATTGCGTGAAGCACTTCGGCAGCGTTCTGATAGATTTGCTCTGTGGTGAAAGAGACTTTACCTATTGCACAGTGTACAATACCTGCCTTATCTACCTTGAAATCTATCTTACCGGCTTTAACCTCCTTGATGGCATTGCCAATCTCCATAGTAACCGTTCCGGTTTTGGGGTTGGGCATGAGGCCGCGGGGACCAAGTATCCTTCCCAACTGACCTAATTTAGCCATTACAGTAGGGGTGCAGACAATAACATCGATGTCTGTCCAGCCTCCTTTAATTTTATCTATATATTCATCCAGACCCACATATTCTGCACCTGCGGCTTTAGCCTCTTCTTCCTTATCGGGGGTGCAGAGTGCAAGTACGCGTACTTCCTTGCCGGTACCGTTGGGAAGGGTCACGACGCCGCGAATCATCTGATTGGCCTTGCGGGGATCCACTCCCAAATTAACCGACAACTCAACAGTAGCGTCGAACTTGGTATATGTTATATCCTTTAAAAGTTCGCAGGCCTCCCAAAGGGGATAAAGTTTGGAATGGTCGTACTTGGCACGAACTTCCTTCTGATTTTTTGTCAATTTACTCATAATGCCTGTATTTTAAAGGTTTTCGGGGAATTCGCCCTTTACGGTGATGCCAAGGCTCCTAGCGGTGCCTGCAACCATCTTCATGGCAGATGCCAGGGTGAAACAGTTGAGGTCAGCCATTTTCCCTTCCGCTATGGTCCTTACCTGATCCCAGGTAACAGAGGCCACCTTATTGCGGTTAGGTTCACCTGAAGCCTTGCTTATTTTCGCTGCTTCTTTGAGCGATACAGCAACGGGGGGCTGTTTTACCTCGAAGGTAAAGGACTTGTCGGAATACACGGTAATAACTACCGGAAGAGTCTTGCCTGCCTGGTCCTGCGTCTTGGCATTGAATGCCTTGCAGAAGTCCATGATATTCAGACCTTTGCTTCCGAGTGCCGGTCCTACCGGAGGTGCGGGATTCGCTGCTCCGCCTTTTATTTGGAGCTTAATGAATCCGGTAACTTCTTTTGCCATTTTACTTTATTCTTTTGTTACTTGTGTAAAGCTGAGTTCAAGTTGGGTTTTGCGTCCGAAGATGACAACAATTACTTTTACCTTGCTCCTGTCTTCTAAAATTTCGTCTACAGTGCCACTGAAGCCGCTGAACGGGCCGTCGGTGATCTTTACAGACTCTCCGACCGCATAATTTACAACGGTTTCTGCCAATGCGTCCACATTCTCATCCTGGACACCCAGAATGCGCTGGGCCTCCTCGTCGCGAATGGGTACGGGTATTCTTTCGAACTGGGTTCCGGAGGCGTTGGTCTCCCTCTTTTCTGTAAGAAAACCGGACATACCCGGAACGTGGTTGCGGATGATGTTCTCCAGCTGCGGACTAAGCACAGCCTGAATCAAGACATAGCCGGGGAAGAGCAGTTTGTCCACTACTTTCCTTTTGCCATTCTTTGTTACAATTTCTTTTTTGGATGGTACGAGCACTTGCCCTACCTGTTCCTGGATTCCGCTGCGTTCTATCTCTTTCTCGAGATATTCTTTGGCCTTGTTTTCTTTTCCTCCCGCAGTCCTAAGAACATACCATTTCTTTTCACTCATTACAGGACTGTTACAAGGTGTAGATAAAGGTCATCAAGCGCTGAAAGAAGAAGTCAATCACTGCAAGCCCGATAGCAAGTATAACGGTGCACACTATGACCAGCAGAGCGGAACTCTGCAGTTTCTGCCAAGTGGGCCACGTTGTCTTGTGCACAAGCTCAGCATGACACTCCTTCAAGTAATTGATAAACTTTTTCATCTTTACATTTAATGGGCCTTTCCGGTGGAAGCTTTGGATTGGCCTTATTAAACACTGCCGGATCGTAACCTCCGACATGGCAGGGGAAGTAGGATTCGAACCCACATCTACGGTTTTGGAGACCGCCGAACTACCCTTGTTCTATTCCCCTAATAAAGCGGGCATTAACAAACCGTACCCGCTTTTTAAAAATCCGGCAGATTATTCAAGAACCTTGATAACCTGGCCTGCGCCTACAGTGCGGCCGCCTTCGCGGATAGCGAAGCGTACGCCTTCATTAAGGGCAACAGCGGTGATAAGAGTTACATCGATCTCTACGTTGTCACCGGGCATTACCATCTCAACGCCTTCGGGGAGCATAATCTCTCCGGTAACGTCGAGGGTACGGATGAAGAACTGCGGACGATAGTGGTTGTGGAACGGAGTGTGACGGCCGCCCTCTTCCTTCTTAAGCACATAAATCTGTGCAAGGAAACGCTTATGCGGAGTAATGGTTCCGGGCTTGGCAACAACTTCGCCGCGCCTTACATCATTCTTGTCTACACCGCGGAGGAGAAGACCTACGTTATCTCCGGCCTCGCCCTGGGGCAGAAGTTTGCGGAACATCTCAACGCCGGTTACAACGGTGCTCCTGGGCTTTTCGCTGAAGCCTACGAGCTCTACGGGGTCGTTTACGTGAATAGTACCACGCTCGATACGGCCGGTAACAACGGTGCCGCGACCGGTAATGGAGAAGATGTCCTCAACAGGCATAAGGAAAGGTTTCTCATTCTCACGAAGAGGAACGGGAATATATTCGTCAACAGCAGCCATGAGCTCCATAACCTTGTCTTCCCACTCAGGTTCGCCGTTGAGGGCGCCGAGTGCAGAACCGCGTATAACGGGAGCGTCATCACCGCCAAAGTTATATTTATTGAGAAGGTCGCGAACCTCCATCTCTACGAGATCAAGCATTTCAGGATCGTCTACGAGGTCTACCTTATTAAGGAAAACAACGATCTTCGGAACGTTCACCTGGCGAGCCAAAAGTACGTGCTCGTTGGTTTGGGGCATAGGACCATCAGTAGAGGCAACCACAAGGATTGCTCCGTCCATCTGGGCGGCACCTGTAACCATGTTCTTAACATAGTCAGCGTGACCGGGGCAGTCTACGTGAGCGTAGTGACGGTTGGCGGTTTCGTATTCTACGTGGGTAGAGTTGATAGTTATACCGCGCTCCTTCTCTTCGGGGGCGTTGTCAATCTGGTCGAAGGACTTGAGGTGGCCCTCGTTACCGGGAACCTTCTCTGAAAGCACCTTGGTGATAGCTGCAGTGAGGGTTGTCTTACCGTGGTCAACATGGCCGATAGTACCTATATTGACGTGCGGTTTAGTTCTTTGGAATGTTTCTTTTGCCATAATATTATGATAATTTTTTAAAGTTGTCAAACATAAAAACAGAGCCGATGATGAGAATTGAACTCATGACCTCATCCTTACCAAGGAGGCGCTCTACCCCTGAGCTACATCGGCTTAAAAATTGAGCGGAAAACGAGATTCGAACTCGCGACCCTCAGCTTGGAAGGCTGATGCTCTACCAACTGAGCTACTTCCGCCTTTTCTGCTCCACAAAAACGCTGACGCCTCCTCAAACCCTTGCACAAGGTGCTTGGATACGTGAAACAAGTGTGGGCAAGGATGGGTTCGAACCACCGTAGGCGTAAGCCGGCAGATTTACAGTCTGCTCCGATTGACCACTCCGGCACTTGCCCTTTTTAACTTCAGTCATGCTTTTGCTGGACAGAATCGAGCCGATGGGGGGATTCGAACCCGCGACCCCGAGATTACAAATCACGTGCTCTGGCCAACTGAGCTACATCGGCTTTATTTCAAGCCCTTTTCGTGAAAGGGACTGCAAAGATAGAAATTATTTGTGATTTGCCAAAAAATTCCGCAAAAAATTTGCAATGGATTTTTTGTCCAACCCACACTTTTCCCTCTGAGATGTTTGAGGGGCATGTAAAACAAACTCATCAGGTATGCCAAGTCCTTTTATATCAATAAGATGCTTTTTCTCTGCCATATACTCTGCAATAGCCCCGAACAGCCCGCCTTTAAGGCATCCGTCCTCTATTGTAATCACGTGCGCGTATGTGCGTGCTATATGCTCTAAAGTATCGGCATCCAAAGGCTTTAAAAAACGGAAATTGTACACACCGACCTTGCCAGGGAATTCCTTTGCCGCTTCCAATGCCCGGTTCACTACGGGTCCTATGGCAATTATGGCAACTTCCGAGCCTTCCAACAGCGTTTCAGCTTTACCAACAGGCAGTTCTTCAAAGGGAGATGATTTCCAATCGACGCCTTCTCCGCTGCCGCGGGGATACCTTATGATAAACGGTCCTTTATCCCATTTGAGGGCGGTATACATCAGGTTTTTCATTTCCTTTTCATCTTTCGGGGCGCTTATTGTCATACCCGGGATAGCTCTGTATGCCGAAAGGTCGTAAGCTCCATGATGCGTGGCTCCGTCTTCTCCTACAAGCCCTGCCCTGTCGAAACAGAATATTACCGGCAGGCTTTGAATGGCGGCATCGTGAATTATTTGAGCATATGCCCTTTGCGAGAAAGAAGAATAGATGGGGCAGAAAGGCTTGAGCCCTCCCGCTGCAAGGCCTGCTGAAAAAGTTGCGGCATGCGATTCCTCTATGCCGACATCATAAAAACGGTCAGGGAATTCTTGAGAATATCTTGTCATGCCGCTGCCGCTTGCCATGGCGGGGGTGATTCCCACAACCTTGGGGTCTTGGGAGGCCAAAGTGCAGAGGACTTCTCCAAACACATCCTGATAACGGTCCGCTGTCCGTTTTCCTTCTATGCGCTCACCGGTGGCAGGGTCGAACTTGCCGGGGGCGTGCCAGGTTACGGGCTCGGATTCGGCAGGTACATAACCCTTGCCTTTGACGGTTATGCAGTGCAGTATTCTGGGGCCGCCCAAGTCTTTCAAACGTCTGAGAGCATTCACCACCTGTCCTATGTCATTGCCATCGATGGGGCCGAAGTATCTGAGTCCGAGGTCCTCGAATAATCCGCCGCCGCTTTTCCGCACCAGCCATGTCTTAATGCTGCGTATGACATTTTGAACCGTCTGCCTTAAGCCCCTGTCTCCCAAACTGTCCCAAACCTTGTTTTTAAAGGCGTTGTACTTGCGCGAAGTGGTGAGTTTGAGAAGTGTGCCGTGCACCCCGCTATTATTATAGTCTATGGAAATGTTGTTGTCGTTGAGAATAATCAGAATGTCAGACTTGTTCGCCACTACATTATTAAGTCCTTCAAAAGCGAGGCCTCCGGTGAGGGCTCCGTCTCCTATCAGGGCCACTACTTTTTCTTTGCGCCCTTGCAGTTTGGCTGCTTCGGCAAGGCCTAACGCGGCAGAAACAGAGGTTGATGAATGGCCGGCTCCGAAGGCATCGTATTCGCTTTCGTCTCTTCGCAGAAAGCCACTTATGCCATTTTGGGTGCGAAGACTTTTGAAGGCGTCCCTGCGTCCGGTAAGAATTTTATGGGCATAAGCCTGATGCCCTACATCAAAGACTATCTTGTCGGATGGGGCATCATACACATAATGCCATCCTACAATGAGTTCCACTGTCCCGAGACTCGAGGCCACATGTCCGGGATTTACCGCACAGCATTCTATTATATAGTCTCTCAGCTCTTGGCAGAGCTGTTCCAGTTGCCTTAAATCAAGAGATTTAAGGTCTGCAGGAGAGTTTATGGAATCCAGCAGTTTATACATAAGCAAACAAAGATACGCAAAGAAAATGATTATTCCATCACTTCGAAATTACATGGTCTTTTGTGCGTTTTATCAAAAATTTCTATCTTAGCGCACTTAAAACATACAAATATGGCAGAAAAAATTAGAAAGTTTATAAACGATTATCCGTCGGCAAGGTGGGCGGCGCTCATTCTCATCTCCTTGATGATGTTCTTCGCCTACATGTTCGTGGACGTAATGAGTCCTCTTCAGAGTCTTGTTGAACAGCAGAGGGGTTGGACACCGAAGATTTTCGGCACTTACGCCGCTTCAGAATATATACTGAATGTGTGCGGCTTCCTGATTATTGCAGGTATCATTTTAGACAAGATGGGAGTGCGCTTCACCGGCATCCTTGCTTCGAGCATGATGTTTTTTGGCGCAGTCATCAAGTTCATAGGTGTTTCCGATTGGTTCCAGACCACTGCATTCAATGAATGGCTCGGTACCTGGTGGGTATCCATGCCCGGCAGCGCCAAGATGGCAAGTCTCGGATTCATGATATTCGGCTGCGGGTGCGAAATGGCCGGCACAACAGTTTCGAAGAGTATAGCCAAATGGTTCGCGGGTAAGGAGATGGCGCTCGCCATGGGGCTCGAGATGGCTATTGCGCGCATAGGCGTGTTTGCCGTTTTCAGCATAAGTCCCGCCATAGCAGCTAAATTCGGTACAATCGCGGCCCCAATAGGTTTCTGCACTGTCTTGCTTCTTATAGGCGTAATCAATTTCTTGGTGTTCAGCGTAATGGACAAGAAGTTCGATTCCCAACTTATTGATGCCGGTCTCTTGAAGGCCAAGAAAGATCGCAAACCGGAAGATGAGTTCCAAATCAAAGATCTGGGCAAAGTGTTCGGCTCCAGGAGCTTCTGGACGGTAGCTATACTCTGCGTGCTCTATTACAGCGCGATTTTCCCGTTCCAAAGGTACGGGGCCAATATGCTCCAATGCAATATCGGTGACCTAACTCCACAGCAGGCGGCCAACATCTTCCGTTGGTTCCCAATAGGTGCAGCTGTAGTGACTCCTTTCCTGGGTGCTTACCTCGACCATAAAGGCAAGGGCGCAACAATGCTTATATTCGGCTCATTGCTTCTGATTATTTGTCATTTGGTATTCGCTTTCCTCTTGCCTGCAACTCACAGCAAACTTTTGGCTTACAGCACTATAGTTCTTTTGGGCATCAGCTTTGCCCTTGTCCCCGCTGCTCTTTGGCCTTCCGTTCCCAAGATTATACCGCACAAAATCCTCGGCTCGGCCTACAATCTTATTTTCTGGGTTCAGAATATAGGTCTCTTCTTGGTGCCTCTGCTCATCGGTTCGGTTCTGCAGGCATCCAACGCCAATAATCCGGCAGTCATTGCAGCCAGAGAAGCGGGAGCTGAATTCATTCCCTATAACTATACAGTGCCCCTGATTATCTTTGCCTGCTTCGGTGTGGCGGCCCTTATTGTAGCCATCTACCTTAAAGCCCTCGACTCCAAAAAGAATCTCGGCCTCGAAATGCCGAATATCGTAAAGGATTAAATGGGCCGCAAAGCCATATTCAAAAGCAGCGCTTTGGCATGGATAGCCTTGGCGCTGTTGGTTGTTCCGATGTTCGGCTCGTATTTTTTCGACGACATGTTCAGCACCGTGTCGAACATCTTCAACGACCCTTCCATGCTTGAATTGGGCTGGGGGCAGGAGGAATATGGCAAATACACATCCGGCTATTCCATACTCTGCATTTTCGGAGGTTTGATAATCTGCGGAATGCTTTTAGACAAATGGGGCGTGCGTATTACAGGCTCCATTTTTGTCGGACTGATGGTATTGGGGGCGGGGATTTCCACCTGGGCCATAAGTTCCGGTCTTCCTCCCGCAGAGTCTCTGAAGATTGCCTGGGTGGGATGTATGATTTTCGGCTTGGGCTCAGAGATTGCCGGAGTTGCAGTGACGCGCTCAATTGCCAAATGGTTCAAAGAGGGGAATATGGCCTTCGCCATGGGCTTGCAATTATCTATAGCCCGTCTGGGCACCGCTGCGGCATTTATAATTTCTCCTCTTTTGATTGGAGAGAAGGCCGGAATATATACCCTTAGGGAGACTGCGCGACCTGCCATGCTTGGAATGGTCCTGCTGATTGTGGGAGCTGTTTTTTGGGCTGTCTTTGTGGCAATGGATGCGCGCTTCGACAAAAATCGCGGTCTTATGGATAAGAGGGATACCGCAGAAGAAGATAAATTCCGCTTCAGCGATGTGCTGAAAGTGATAAGCAATAAGAACTGGTGGCTGATTGCTTTGCTCTGCGTATTTTTTTACAGCAGTGTGATAGCTTTTAAAAAGTTCGCCGGCGCCATTCTCGTGCCGCGTTTCGGAGTTTCCTCTCAGACTGTCGGACTGATGGCTACTATTCTGCCGTTTTCCACCGTGGTGTTTGCACCGCTTTTCGGCTTTATGGTAGATAAAAAGGGACAGGGCACCAGATGGATGCTGATAGGGGCCTTCTTAGCTTTTGCAGCTCATCTGCTGATAGGATTCGCCCCATCCGGGAAGCCTATATGGGGGTATGTAAGCATGATATTGCTTGGCTTCAGCTATTCGCTTGTGCCGGCGGCAATGTGGCCGAGCGTACCGAAGGTAATCCCCGAAAAGATGTTGGGCACGGCCTTCGCTCTTATTTATTGGGTGCAGAATTTAGGGCTTTGGGCATTCAAGCGCATAGCAGGCAAACTCTTGCAAGACTATACTCCGCTCAGTGCGGAAATCATGTTTATTGCCGTGTGCGTGGTCGCGCTTGTCCTCGCCTTTCTCTTGCTTCGCTCCTCACGAGCACATCCCGAACTGGCTTTGGACAGCCCTTCGGGTACGCGTACCAAGTCCTGATTGTTGGAGCAGGAGGTCGTTGTCGGAACGCCGACTTTTTGTAAGATTGTCAGATATTGGTTAGAATATCGGCTTTTCGTAGGATTGTTCTAAAACGGGAGGTCATCACTGACTGAGGAATCAGGAAGATCCTGAGAGTCGCCAGGAAGATCTTCCTGCACGGGTGCAGGCTCAGCTGCCGTACGACTTCCGGAGCCTTGCTGTACACGTTGGCGCTGATATCCCCCTTGCTGTCCGCCTTGTGCTGCCCCTTGCTCCTCATTATCGGAACGTCGGCCGAGCATCTGCAGATTATCCACGGTGATTTCGGTGGTATATTTCTTCACACCATCCTGTCCTACGAAGGAGCGGGTGCGTAATCGCCCTTCTATATAGAGTTGAGTGCCTTTACGTACAAATTTTTCTACAATGTCTGCAGCTTGGCGCCAGGCCACTATATCGTGCCATTCGGTGTTTTCGCGTAATTCACCGCTGCGGTCGCGGTATCTTTCAGTAGTGGCCAGGGAAAAAGTGGCGACTTTTGTGCCGGCGCTTGTGCCGGCTCCATCAATGTAACGTACTTCAGGGTCTCTTCCAACGTTACCGATAAGCATTACTTTATTAAGTGACATAAATCTAAATATTAATCTCCACAAACTTACATAAAATCTTTCGATTTTTACGCCCGTTAAGGTATAAATTAAGATTTCTTTATAAAAAAATTATTCTTCTTTAAGCCTTAAAAATGAATAGCCGAATCTTTTGCAGGCGGCCTTTTCCAAAGCCTCGCGGTCGTCGGGGTGTGCGATGGAAATGAGGGCTTTGGCCCTTTGTGCCAAGTTTTTATTGCGCAGATAGACTATGCCCCATTCTGTTGCGACATATTGCGTTTGAAAGCGGGTGGTAACCACGCCGGCGCCGACTTTCAGGGTGGGGACTATCTTGCTTTCTCCTCTATTGGTGCGAGATTGCAGGGCAATGAAGGTCTTGCCTCCCTCAGAAAGCGAGCAGCCATACATAAAGTCGTGCTGTCCGCCTATTGAAGAATAAATTCTTTCGCCTATGGAATCGGCGCAAATCTGACCCGTTAAATCCACCTCTATAGCGGAATTGATTGCGCAGGCCTTCGGATTTTGCCGGATGATGAAGGGGTCGTTGGTATAGGCGCAATCGTAAAACCTCACGGACGGATTTTTATGCATGGCCTTGTAAACATCCTTAGAACCTATGCAAAATGAGGCTGTGCCCACGCCAGGGTGCACTTTTTTGAGCGAGTTGTCCAGCACCCCCAATTCCATCAACCTGTAAGCGCCATCTGTCATGGCCTCTGTATGCAAACCAAGGTGCTTGTGGTCTTTAAGAGCATTCATGGTGGCGTTGGGAATGCCTCCCACCCCTATTTGCAGACAGGCCCCGTCCGGAATCTCTGCCGCAATATAGCGCCCGATGGCTTCTTCGATGGGGGAGGGCTCGCCGATTTTCATATCTACGCAGGGCACATCGCAAAGCACCGCCGCATCTATTTTGCTTTCGTGAATAAGGCACTCTCCGTAAAGATAGGGGACACTCTTATTTACCTGTGCAATAATGCGCGATGCGCATTCCACCGCCGAAACCGTAATATCGCCCGCAACCCCATAGGAGCAGTAGCCGTTTTCGTCCGGCAGCGAACAGTTGATAACTGTTACATCCAAAGGCAGTTCCTTGCGGCGGAACAATCCAGGGACTTCGCCCAAGAAAGAGGGAATCATAGAGCCCCAGCCATCATTTATCCATTTGCGGATATCGGGGGCCGGGAAGAGACTGTTTACAATAAAAACATCTTTATATGCAGGGTCGGCCGTGAAGGCGGCAGGCTTGCTTGTAATGTTGAAGCCGCTGTAAATTTGCACGTCCTTGAGCTCGTGAGCCCTTCGCGCCAAAGCCTCTTGAATAAGCTCAGGCACTGCAGCGTCTCCCTGGAAAAAGACCGCATCACCGCTGTTTATTAACTTTACGGCTTCATCTGCACTAACGTACTTCATCTTCAACTAATTTACGGAATATTCCCAGCCTTTCATCGAGTCTGGTGAAGTCTTCCTCTGCAAGCATTTGCGACACGCATACCCTTATGCCCTGCTTGCCGCTTCCGGTACTGTTGAGGGCAATGGCATTTATGCCGCATCTCATAAGCATTGATAAGAGATCTATATTGCTGAGGTCTTTATAGCCCACGGTATAGAAAAAACCATCCCCAATGCTTTGGTCGATGTCTTTATCGTAAACCAAATGGAAACCGTGCTTTTCAAATATTTCTTTGCTTCGGTGAGCCCTGCGTCCGTATTCGCGGAGTTCGGATACAAAATCGTAGGTGCCGTCCGCCGCAGCTTTAAACATAGCTGATAAAGCGTATTGCGCCGAGTGAGAGCAACCGGATGAGCACACATAGCAATAGGTTAGCATAAAGTTGTCGCCGAAGCCGCCCAAGCCATAGCGGCGGCGGAGTTCGGGATATTCTCTATGATAGAGTTTATTGGAGATGGCAGTAATAGCTATGCGTTCTCCGGCGTAAGAGAATATCTTTGAGCCTGAAATCATGAGCGCATAATTGTCGGTGTATTTGGCGACAGTGGGTTGGAAGGGCGGTTCGAAAGGCTTGGAGAGGTCGTTCCTGAAGTCCATGCACATATAGGCCATATCTTCCAGCACTATTACATCATATTTGGTGGCGAGTTCGCCTATGATTTTCAGCTCCTCCTCGGTGAAACAAATCCATGCAGGATTGTTGGGATTGGAATAAAGCAGGGCTGCGATGCGTCCGGAGCTGAATTCCTTTTCCAATTTTTCGCGCAGTTTTTCACCGCGGTATTGGTATACGTCAAACGTGTAATTGCGTATGCCAAGCACATCAGGTTGTCTGCCATGAGCGGAAAAGCCGGGGCAAAGATATAGGATGGTGTCTTTTTCCGGATTAAGCTGCGAACATTCGAGGACGAGGTTAAAGCTGCCGTTCATGCTTCCCACCGTTGGGATTATGCAAAGCGGGTCTATATCTACATCCACAAAGGCCTTTATGAAGCGTGAGGCATTTTCTTTAAGGGGCTTGATGCCGCCTACGGCGGGGTAGGATTTGGCTTTGCCTTTATCCAACGCTTCCTTTTGAGCATTTGTGCCGATGTGGTGCACATTGATGCCGGGGATGCCCATCTCCAAATGGACTATCGGTTCATTTGTCATGGCCTCAAGTTCCTGCCCCACTGATTGGCATTGGCGTATGGTGGCAAGGGAGATGTCGGAGATGTCCATACTCCGAAGCAAATCGGAAAATTTCGAGGATGGAATAGGGAATTTGCTCATATCTGCTCTATTTTTGTTTTTTCGCGAATTCGAGGCCGGCATCAAAGGCTTTGATGTTGGCATCTACAATTGCATCGCCTTTCCTTTGGAACATGGCGCGTATGCCTTCGCGGATTTTTTCAGGTTCAAATATGCCTAATACGGCAGCGGTGGCGCCGAGAAGCGCCATGTTGGAACTGCGGGGAGAGCCCGCATCTTTAGCTATCCCATCTGTATCGAGGGCGATGAGATTGGTGCATTTGCCGAGTTCGGCCTTAACCGCCTCCATATCGGGATAGTTGGGGATGTTGATGAAGGGATTGGTACTTGTTATAATCCAGCCTGTTTCAGATAGCCAAGGCAGATATCTGAGGGCCTCCATAGGCTCCATGGAGATGATTAAATCGCATTCTCCGCGGGGTATGAGGTCGCTGCTTATTGGGTCGGAAGAAATGCGCAAATGGCTCTGTACTTCTCCGCCCCTTTGGCTCATTCCGTGTACTTCCGCCTGTTTGAGATGGAGTTTTTGCTTTACGGCGCAACTGCCTAAAACGCCTGCTATGGAGAGGATGCCTTGTCCTCCCACGCCTGCGAGAATCATGTCTTTCTTCATTGCTTTATTGCTTTTTTGTTGCAACGCGCCTTTTTGCAGTTTGAATGCATTCGCGGCGGCTTACTATTACTGAAACTCCGGGATATTCGATTTCTTCGCGGATTATCCTTGTCATTTCCTCGTGATTTTTCGGTAGAGGAATAATGGTGCGCACATGCTCCGGCTCTACGCCGAGCGCTATGCAGATTCTTTCTATCTTGCCTGTGCCTGCGCTGTCCTGACCACCGGTCATGGCGGTGGTTTCGTTGTCGGAGATACAAATTGTTACATTGGCTTTCTCGTTCACGGCATCCAGAAGCCCCGTCATGCCGCTGTGAGTGAAGGTGCTGTCGCCTATTACGCCCACCATCGGAAATCCTCCCATAAGCGATGCGCCGACGGCCATGGTTATGGAAGCTCCCATCTCCACGCAGGTGTGGAGGGCTTTGAACGGAGCCATAAAGCCGAGAGTGTAGCAGCCTATGTCGCCGAATACGCGGGCATTCGGATAGTCTTTCAAAGCCATATTGAGGGCGGAGAAGAAGTCGCGGTGTCCGCAGCCTTGGCAAAGCGCCGGCGGGCGGGGAACGGCTATTTCGGATTTGGAATGGCCTTTACGAGGTTTTAGGCCGAGTGCTGCACGAACGCAGTCAGGGTCGAGTTCGCCGGTACGCGGAAGACTTCCATCGAGGCGTCCCTTAATGGTGATGCCCGTATCGAAAACTCCCCTCAGCATGCTTTCCACCACAGGCTGTCCTTCTTCTATTACGAGTATGGTCTTGCACTCTTTTGCGAGCTTAAGCGCAAGTTTTTTCGGGAAGGGATATTGACTGATTTTAAGAACAGGGAAAGGACAAGCTTCCGGAAAATTTTCCATCAGGTAATTATACCCTAAGCCGCAGGCGATTACGCCCAAGCTCTTGTCTTTGCCGCTTGTGTATTTATTGAATGGAGATGTTTCGGCGGCCTTTTCGAATTCGAGATTTTCTTTAATCAGTTGGGGATAGCGCTGCTTTGCAATCGCAGGCAGGGTTACCCATTGGCGTTCGCGCTCTTTGTCGGGGAAGTGAAGCTCGTTCTGCTTACGGGCCGGACTCGGCGCCACATTGGCGCGGGAGTGCGCCAAACGGGTAGTGAGCCTCATCATAACCGGAATGTGGAATTGCTCGGATAGGTCGAAAGCGAAGCGTGTGGCCTCGTAGGCTTCCTGCTGGTTCGAGGGCTCCAGGCAAGGGATAAGCGCAAAGTTGGCATAGAAACGGGAGTCCTGCTCATTCTGGCTCGAGTGCATGCTCGGGTCGTCACAAGCGGCGATTACAAGTCCGCCTCCCGCCCCTGTCATGGCAGAGCCCATAAAGGGGTCTGCGCAAACATTCATTCCCACATGTTTCATGCAAACGAGAGCCCTTTTGCCGACATAGGATGCGCCTAAGGCTTCTTCCATTGCGGTTTTTTCGTTGGCGCTCCAATTGCAATGCACAGGAGGCTCGCCGCAGAGCCGGTCTTGTCCGCGGCCTTTATAGCCTTTCTTTTTCTGGATAAATTCGGTGATTTCGCTGGAGGGTGTGCCGGGGTAGGCAAAAACGCCGCTCAGCCCTGCATCGAGGGCGCCCAAAGCTACAGCCTCATCGCCAAGTAATAGCAAATGATTATTGCTCATAATGTTTGTAGTTATTAGCGTTATCTGATTTGTAAAATTACTTATTTTCCTATAGAAAAACAAAAAATCTGAAACCTTTTGCTTCAGAATTTTTACAAATTAACAATTCTTGCTATGGAAAACTATAAATTCGGAGTTTCACCGGTCATTAGGCGGTAACCTGCCTTTGCCTGCTCCAGCAGCCATTCTCTGCCGGAGATATATTCTTTTGTCGCAGAACTCTGCATAGAGGGGGTTTTATAGTTTGCTTCCAGAATCACGGGGCAATGCAGACCGAAAGATTCCGGCTGTCCTTCTTGTGTAGGTTTAAGACCTACAGGCAAAGTGTAAATCAGCACATCCACCTTGGCCGCCAACATAGGCAAGTCTTCGAGAGGCAGAGTGGAATAAACGCTGTTTCTCAGGACTTTATGAGTTCGGTTACAGACTACTGTGTTCATGCCAAGCGATTTGGCGGCGGCATAAGCCGCTTTGCCTGCACCTCCGTAACCGGCTACCACCGCAGTGGAATTCTTACCGAATCCTCTATTTTCCAAAACCTTGCGAACACCCGAATAATCGGAATTATAGCCTTTTATGCCCTTCGCAGTCTTGACGGCAATATTTACGGCTCCGACGGCTCTTGCGGAATCATCTGCAAAATCCACCTTTTTAAATGCCTTCTCCTTAAAAGGCGCACTTATATTTATCGCTTTGTAATCTTTTAGAAATCTTTTCCACGCCACCTCGAAATCAGGCTCATCTACAAGCTCGTAGGGCCATTTGCCATTATAGGCACGATAAAAAAGCGCCGGACTTCCGGAGCCGGCGAGGGGGTGTCCTATAAGGGCGAATTGTGTCATATTATCTCTTCGCGCTCGCGGATGTCGCGTATGCGGAGTTGCATGCTGGAACTGCCCCTGTAATAGTTTTCCACTATGCTGTAGCAAACATCCATGGCATTGCCTTCGTGAATATAGTCGTAATATTCACTCATATTGAAGCCTATCGCAGGAATTTGGTGATAGGGTTGGCTTTCCTGAATAAGGTCCAATTTAAGATGCACGCCTCCCGCTCCCACTTTGCGGCCGTTTCCCGCATCATACACATTTTCGGTCATGAACACAGGATTATTGTTGCCCGGTCCGAAGGGCTGGAACTGCTTTAATATGCGGAAAAATTTTGGAGTTATTTGGCTGAAGTCGAGAGGAGAATCTATGTCCACAATAGGGGTTAGCATTTCCTCAGTAATTTTACCTTTCACCAAGGCATCCATACGGCTGGCGAATTCGGGAAGATTTTCTTCTTTAAGGGTAAGGCCTGCTGCATACATATGGCCTCCGAAATTCTCTAAAAGGTCGGCGCAGCTTTCTATGGCAGAGTATAAATCGAAGCCCGAAACGCTTCTGGCAGAGCCTGTTACAAGTCCATTGCTCTTTGTGAGAACTACGGTCGGCTTATAAAACGCCTCCACCAAGCGCGAAGCCACTATGCCCACCACTCCCTTGTTCCAGTCGGGGCTGTAAACAACCGTGGCATTTTCGCTGGCTAGAGCATTTCCGCTTTCCACCATTTCCAAGGCTTCAGCGGTTATTTCGCGGTCGATGTTTTTACGCTCGTTGTTATTGTTGTTGATGCGTTCCGCAGTTATCATGGCCTGGCCGCTTTCGGTAGCCGTAAGCAATTCCACCGCCAAGCGCCCCGTCTCCATTCTTCCTGCGGCATTGATGCGGGGGCCTATCTTGAATACAATGTCGTCCATGCTTACATGGCCGGTTTCAAGATTGCTGAGATTTATTAATGCCTGCAGTCCCTTGCGCGGCTCTTCGTTGAGGCGTTTAAGCCCGAAGTGCGCGAGTATCCTGTTTTCGCCCGTCATAAGCACAAGGTCGGCGGCAATGCTTACCACGCAGAGGTCGAGAAGGGGGATAAGGGTGTCGAAAGGAATTTCGTATTTTTGGGCATAGCCCTGCACGAGTTTGAAGCCTACTCCGCAGCCGCAGAGGTCGTTGAAAGGATAATTGTCGTCTTCGCGTTTGGGGTCCAGCACGGCCACGGCATCAGGAAGTTTTTCATCGGGAAGATGATGGTCGCAGATAATCATATCTATGCCATGTTCTTTGGCAAGATTCACCTTTTGTATCGCTTTGATGCCGCAGTCCAAGGTAATGATTAGGGTATAGCCTCCGTCTACGGCAGTTTGTATGCCTTTGAGCGACACGCCGTAGCCTTCTTCGTAGCGGTCGGGAATGTAAAAATCCACTGATTGGGTGTAGCGCTTGATAAAGGAATATACTAACGCAACAGCGGTGGTGCCATCCACATCATAGTCGCCGTAAACCAATATCTTTTCGCCCGAAGTGATGGCTTTATGAAGCCTCTCCACTGCCACATCCATATCCTTCATTAAGAAAGGGTCGTGGAGATTCTCTAAGCTTGGCCGGAAGAATGCCCTGGCCTGGTCGAAGCTTTCTATGCCTCTTTGAACCAGCAATTCCGCAAGCACACGGTCTATTCCGAGCGCAAGCGCCAATGCTGCCGCTTTTTCTCTATCAGCAGCTTGAGCAATATTCCATTTGGCCTCTTTTGACATATCATGCAAAGTTATCCAAAATTTGCGTAATAGTCAAATTATGCCTCCAAGTGCACCATATTGCGTTGACGGACGGCTTCGAAAAGGAGAATGGCTGCGCTTACGCTTACATTAAGCGAATCTTCTATACCGAGCATGGGGATGCGGATACGTGCATCTGCCGCCTCCCGCCATTTGCCGCTTAGGCCGGTGGACTCTGCGCCCATGACTATTGCTGTCGGGGCGGTCATGTCTTGGTCGTAATAAAGATTAGAGTCTTGAAGCTGAGCCGTCAGAATTTGTATATTCTTGTCTTTAAGGAACTTAATGGCGTCCTCTGAATTGCAGCATATGGTAGGCACGGTAAAAATCGCCCCTACGCTGGCGCGAATGAGATTTGGATTGTAGATGTCGGTAAGAGGGTCGCAGACTATCACGGCATCAGCCCCTGCTGCATCTGCGCTTCGAAGGACAGCACCCAAATTACCCGGCTTTTCCACCGCTTCCAAAACGACTATAAGAGGGGAGTGCCCGGCATCTTTTAAAATCTCTTCCAAATCTGCCAAACTTCGCTGTTTCCATTCCACTACGGCAACAACCCCTTCCGTTCCACCCCTATAGGTAATTTTTGAGTATAGGGATTGGGGGATTTCAAAACATCTGCAATCGGCATTGAGTGAGGCTTGGCGCTCGATTCCGGCAAAATCTTCATCTCCTATCAACTCAGGACATCTGAAAATGCTGCGCGCCCTAAAGCCGGCGGCAAGACATCTTTCGAGTTCCCTACGGCCCTCCACAAGAAAAAGGCCTTTTTCCCGGCGCACATCAGATTTGTAGCCGAGCGACAGGGCCTCTTTGATTTTAGGATTTTGGGCCGAGCTGATTACCTCGGAGCGCATTATTCTGTGGCGTAAGTTTCGGCGAGACCTTTCTCGGGCCTCATTTGCGGGAAGAACAGCACATCTTGAATTGTTCTTTGACCGAGCATAAGCATTGCCAAACGGTCTATTCCTATACCGATTCCCGCAGTCGGAGGCATGCCGTATTCGAGAGCTCTCACAAAGTCGTAGTCAACGAACATGGCCTCATCATCTCCTTTCATCTTAAGCTTGGCCTCCTCTTTAAACCTTTCAAGTTGGTCTATTGGGTCATTGAGCTCAGAATAGGCGTTGGCGAGTTCGTGTCCGTTTACAAAAATCTCGAAGCGCTCGGTAAGAGTGTCATCATAACGGCAACGCTTGGTAAGGGGCGACATTTCCACAGGATAGTCGATTAAGAAAGTGGGCTGTATGAATTTATCTTCGCAGAAAGCGCTGAAGATTGCATCTATCAGTTTGCCGCGTCCCATTCCGGGCTCAAACTCCACATTGAGTTTTTTACAAGTGGCTCGAAGCTCCTCTTCATCCATATTATGCACATCCACTCCGGCATATTCCTTTATGGCATCCATAATGCGTATGCGTTTCCATCCCGCCTTGAAATCTATCTTCTTGCCATCCACCTCCACCACGGTGGTCCCGTTAAGGTCAAGGGCCACCTTTTCAATCATCCGCTCGGCGAAATCCATCATCCAGATATAGTCGGTATAAGCAACATACAACTCCAATTGGGTGAATTCGGGATTATGGGTTTTGTCCATGCCCTCATTGCGGAAGTCTTTTGCGAACTCAAATACACCGTCATAACCGCCCACAATTAGCCGCTTGAGGTAAAGCTCGTTGGCAACCCTGAGATATAAAGGAATATCCAAAGCATTGTGATGGGTGATGAACGGCCTTGCGTTGGCTCCGCCCGGAATGCTTTGCAAAATGGGGGTTTCCACCTCGAGATAGCCCGCATCGGAGCAGAATTTACGCATGGTGTTTATTATTTGGGTGCGTTTTACAAAAACCTCGCGCACCTGCGGGTTAATGATAAGGTCTACATATCTTTGGCGGTAACGCAACTCAGGGTCGGTAACTGCATCGTGCACCACTCCATCCGCCTCTTTTACTATCGGGAGCACGCGAAGACTCTTCGAGAGCAGGGTGAGTTCTTTGGCATGTATGCTGAGCTGTCCTGTTTGGGTGAAGAATGCGAAGCCTTTTATTCCCACTATGTCTCCGATGTCCAGAAGTCTCTTCCACACCGTGTTATACATGGTTTTGTCTTCGCTCGGGCAAATCTCATCGCGCTTTATGTAAATCTGAATCCTTCCGGTAGAGTCTTGAAGTTCGCAGAAAGAGGCGGCGCCCATGATGCGGCGGCTCATTATCCGGCCTGCAATGCAAAGATTGCTATATGGCCCCTGCGTGGGGTCGAAGCCTTCGGCCTCTGCCTCCTCTTTATTGAAACCCTCTTCTATGCTTTTTGCGCTTGTATTCACCGGATAAAGCGCTGCCGGATAAGGGTCTATTCCAAGCTTCCTCAATTGGGTGAGGGCATTGCGTCTGTTTTGTTCCTGTTCGTTGAACTGTTCGTAAGCCATTGTATTTTGTTTTTATTATAATTCTAATTTTCGGCGGATTTCCTCTGCCGCTTCCTCCGCGCTAAGCCCGTCTGTTTTTATGCTTAAGGCAGATGCTTCTTTATAGGCGGATGAGCGCAAGCGCATCAACTCTTCTATCCTCTTTTTCAATAAAAGGCCTTTTAATAAGGCGCCTTTGTTTGAGAGGAGCGGGCGGCCGCTTTTACCTTCAAGCCTGCTGTAAAGCGTTTGCACATCGGATTTCAAATAAATGCAAATGCATCTTTTTTTTATCATTTCCGCCGCTTCGCTTTGCAAAATCGTTCCTCCTCCAAGTGCAAGTATCATATTCTCTGGCGCATCTTCAAGTATGGCCTTCAGGCTCTTTAATTCCATCTGCCTGAAACAGGCTTCTCCCGAATCTTCAAAAATCTCCTCTATCTCCTTGCCTGCAGACTTAACTATCTCGGCATCCAGGTCTATAAGCGGCCACCCCAACTTTTCGGCTAAGGCGTTTCCTACCGAGGTTTTTCCCGACCCCATGAAACCTGTGAGCGCAATTATCAAAACAGTGTAGGTTCTTCTATTATAATTTCTATCACTTCTTTTTTAGCAGGCGCCTTGTCTTTCGCCGGCTCTTTTACCGGCTCTACGCTTGCCTCAGTCTCTGCTTTTGTGTCGGATTCCGCCTTTGTTTCCGAAGCCTCTTTCTTTGCCGGCTCCGCACTTGTTTCCGGCACTACGGGTATATCTTCTATTATTTCAATTACTTCTTCCGGCTTTTGGCTTTCCGGCAGTTTCTCGCCTTTCGGCTGCTCTTTGCCTTCCACCGGCTCATCGCCTTTCGGCAGTTCATCCTCTTCCGGCAAATCTACTTCTGGCGGCAACTCCTCTTCCGGTTTTTGCAGGGGCTCTACAAACATCACCTTCTTTACCTTATAGCGGTCATGGCATTTCTTACCCTTCGCCTGATAGCCCTTCTTTCCTATCCACTCTTCCGCTGCAATAATCTCCGGCTCACGCTCGGAATTCTTGCCTCCGAAAATTACCTTATACTGCGGATATTCATCTTCCGAAAGAGCCACCAAATAGCTCTTTGACCCATTGGAAATGAAAGGCAGGGGGGTATTGTCACTGAGTATGAACGAGAAACGCTTCACATAGAAATTTTTGGCATTTCCATCATAATAGAGCGCGGTAAACGTTTTTTCGGGGTCGAATTTTTGCACCAGAAGCACATCTCCCTGATATTTGTTCAGCAAATCGAAGGAAGTAGTGTAGAAAGTGCCGTTTTTGAACACAGCCAACACCTTGTCTTCGGTATCGAACTGTCCCAAATATTGTCCGCGTTCCTCATCATTGAGCTTCTGGACGTCGGGGTCGTACCAAATATCCTTGCCTGCTATGGTGGAAACACCTTTTGCCTTTAAGGAGATGTTGCGGACGGGGTTTTTGGTTACCAGATTGCCGCGCACCCCCTTGCTTTTTATGGCAAGCGCAGCAAAGTCATATTCGAGCGAGGTTTTTTTGAGTTTGGCCTTGGGGCGCAGATTAACACGCACCGTTTCAGCTTCGCCGTTGGGGTTGGCCGAGAAATATTCTATCCTTGAGCCTTCTTTACCTTGGGTAATATTGTATTCCTTATCGCGGGTAATGCTTTTAATGGGGAAGCGCTTGGCGTAATAAAAACCGTTTTTGCCATCGCGATAGATGACATTGTAAATCATGCGCTCATCGCCTCTGTTGAAGACATTTACATAGAGCAGGTCTTTTCCGAAGAAAGCCTTGTCCTCTACCTTTGAAATGCGATATTTTCCGGTTTTCTCTATAACAATCACCTCCGAAAGGTCGGAGCAATCGCAAATATATTCGGCATTATCATCTCTCTTGAGCCCGATTCCCACGAAGCCTTCTTCCAAATTGGCGGAAAGCTTGGCGTTATTATACACCACCTTGGTGGCGGCAATGGTCTCGAAGTCAGAGAGTTCGGTAAGCCGCGGATAAGCGCCGCCGTAAGTTTCCTTAAGATGCTTGAACCAATTTATGGTGAATTGGGTAATCTCATCAATATTTTTCTGAGTTTCCACCATCTTGGCCTCGAGAGCGAGAATTTTCTCATCATTGGCCTTTGTGTCGAACTTGGAAATTTTCCTTACCGGTTTTTCTACCAATTTATGGATGTCTTCCATCACGATTTCGCGCTTAAAGAAGTCTTGATATTGCTTCATTTGCTCGAAAATGTCTTGCAGTTGTTCTTCCCAGCTTTTTTGATCCTGCTCCAATACCTTGTAGATGCGATTTTCAAAGAAAATCTTCTCCAATGAAGAATAATGCCAGTCGTTTTCCAACTTCTCGAGTTTCATGCGGAGTTGCGTCTCGAGAAGATCGCGGGTATGCAGGGTGTCGTACTCGAGAATGTCGTTTACGGAATAGAATTCCGGCTTGTTGTCCTTTATCACACAGGCATTAGGAGCAATATTGCATTCGCAGTCGGTGAAGGCATAAAGGGCATCGATGGTTTTGTCCGGCGACATGCCTGCAGGAATATGTATAAGGATGTCCACCTTGTCGGTGGTCATATCTTCTATCTTTTTAATCTTGATTTTCCCTTTGTCTCTCGCTTTGAGTATGGAGTCGATTAGAGCGTGAGTGGTTTTCCCGTAGGGGATTTCGGTAATAGCGATAGTGTTTCTGTCTATTTTTTCGATTCTCGCGCGCACCTTCACGCTGCCGCCGCGGCGCCCTTTATTGTATTTACTGCAATCGGCAAGTCCGCCGGTAGGGAAGTCGGGGTAGATTTCGTATGGCTTGCCTTCGAGGATTTTTATAGAAGCATCCAATAATTCGTTAAAGTTGTGTGGCAGAATTTTGCTTGCCATTCCCACTGCAATACCCTCTGTGCCTTGAGCCAGGAGCAAAGGGAAGCGCACCGGAAGTTCGATGGGCTCTTGATTGCGTCCATCGTAGGAGTTCATCCAATTGGTGATTTCGGGATCGAATACAACTTCTTTTGCAAACTTGGTAAGACGCGCTTCTATATATCGGGGAGCGGCGTTGGAGTCGCCCGTAAAAATGTTGCCCCAGTTACCTTGACAATCGATTAAAAGGCCCTTTTGACCGAGCTGCACAAGAGCACCGAGAATGGAAGCATCGCCGTGCGGATGGTATTGCATGGCCTGTCCAACAATATTGGCGACCTTGGTGTAATTGCCGTCATCCATACGGTACATTGCATGGAGTACACGGCGCTGCACCGGCTTGAGTCCGTCCACAATATGCGGTACCGCTCTTTGCAGGATTACGTACGAAGAGTAATCGAGAAACCAATTCTTGAACATTCCGGACAGCTTGAAGCGTCGCGAATCACCGCTCAGCAGACGCTCATACTTTCCGAAAGAAGGGTTTTCACCGTCTTCCGAAGCATCTTCATCCACCGCTGCATCTTCATCTACAGGGGCTTCCTCCAAATCGTACTCTTCAATCTCTGTTTCGTTTATTATGATATCGTCTTCGTCCATATTATTCTTCGTATCCAAATTTTCTTAGTTCTTTTTTGCTCTCGCGCCAATCGGGCGCAACTTTTACCAATAATTGCAGGAACACCTTCTTCTGGAAAAAATCCTCCATATCGATACGAGCCTGAGTACCCACTTTCTTAAGAGCGCTGCCGGCCTTTCCTATCAATATCCCCTTCTGCGTCTCACGCATGACATAAATAATGGCGCTTATGTCATAACGCTCGGCCCCCTCTTTGAACGCTTCTATTTCCACTTGGCAGGAGTAGGGGATTTCCTCTCGGTAATTCAGGAATATCTTTTCCCTGATTATTTCGCTGGCGAAAAAGCGCAGACTCTTGTCAGTAAAAGTATCTTTATCGTACCAGGCGGGCGCTTCGGGGAGAAGACTTTTCACTGTTGAAAATATTTTCTCTACTCCGAATTTTTCTTTTGCTGATGCGGGGATTACAATTGCCTTTGGGAGCAGTTTCTGCCAATATTCTATCAGCTTGTTTACAGTCTCCTGGTCGCTCAGGTCTATCTTATTGATTACCACCACTATAGGGCAAAGCAAATCGGCAAGTTTATGGAGATGCTCCGGATTTTTGTCGGCTTTCTCCACTGTATCGGTAACATACAAAATTACGTCGGCATCGCCAATGGCACGCATTACAGCAGCCATCATGTCTTCTTGAAGACGATAGACAGGCTTTAGAATACCCGGTGTGTCGGAAAAAACAACTTGAAAGTCCTCGCCGTTAATAATGCCCATTATCCGATGCCGCGTGGTTTGGGCCTTGGCGGTTACAATGCTGAGCTTTTCACCCATGATGGCGTTCATCAAGGTGCTTTTACCCACATTAGGGTTACCTATTATATTAACGAATCCCGACTTGAATGCCATTATACGTATGCTCCCATTTTAAGAATATTCAATTCTGCTTCGGTAAGATAGCGCCATTCGCCCTTTTTGAGTCCTTTTTTGGTAAGTCCTGCAAAATAGACGCGGTCCAACGTGCGTACATCATAGCCCACGGCTTCGAAGAGACGGCGAACCACACGGTTTTTGCCGGAGTGAATCTCTATTCCGAGCTTGCGCTGGTCGGAAGGGTCGATATATTCGAGAGAATCTGCGCTCATTGGACCGTCTGAAAGTTCTACGCCGTCAAGCAATTTCTGCCTGTCCTCCTCGGCAAAAGGCTTGTTGAGAATAACCTGATAGATTTTCTTCTTGTCGTAAGAAGGATGAGTGAGGCGCTCGGCTATTTCGCCGTCGTTGGTGAACATAAGCACGCCGGTGGTGGCTTTGTCCAATCTGCCTACAGGATAAACCCTTACATTGCAGCCTTTCAAAAGGCTCATTACGGTTTTTTCGGCATGAGGGTCGCTGGCGGTGGTGACATAGCCGCGGGGCTTATTCATGATAAGATATACTTTGGCTTCGCCTTTGAGGGTTTCACCGTTGAATTTAACCACATCCTTGTGGATGTTAACCTTGGTGCCGAGTTCGGTTACCACCTCATCATTTACCGTGACCACGCCTGCCTGAATCATAGTGTCGGCCTCGCGCCTGGAACATATTCCTGAGTTGGCGATAAATTTGTTGAGGCGCATTTCATCTTTTATCGGAGTGGGCTCGCTGTCGAAGTCCGAATATTTGGGTATGGGGCGCGGGGTATTCTCTATCATCCTTTGGATGCCCTCGCTGGATTCTTTATTGAAACCGTTCTTTTCGGGGTCAAATTTGCGAGAAGGACCTTTAGCGCCGGGTTTGCGGCTGTAGCTTTTGCGCGGACCTCCCGTACGATTGTCATCGTAGTGGCGTCTTTCTCCATCTCCATATGGTTTTCTGTCGCCATGGGAGCGTCTTTCTCCGTCCCCGTGGGGCTTTCTGTCGCCATAGGGGCGTCTTTCTCCGTCTCCATAAGGCTTTCTGTCGCCGTAGGAGCGTCTTTCTCCGTCCCCATAAGGCTTTCTGTCACCATAGGAACGTCTTTCTCCGTCTCCGTAGGGTTTTCTGTCTCCGTAGGGCCGTCTTTCTCTGTCTCCGTACGAGCGCTTTTCTCCGCTATGATGGGATTTGTGTTTATAATCTCCGGTGCTGAATGCCGGTTTTTGTGAAGTTTCTTCGTTTGTGGAGACCTTTTTACGGGGTCTTAACTTCCTGCCGTCTTTGGAAAATTGATCCATTTGTGTTTTTCGATTTGCCTTTCGCGACTCCCGTCGCTGCCGGCGATTATTTTAAAGTAAATATGTAAGTTATGGTGCCTTCCTGTAGAGGAGGGGCATCCGTTTTCATGTCAAAATGGGCTTTTAGAGCCACTGCGCGGGCAGCAGCCCAAAGTTTTGCGTTGGTAACCGTAGTGCCGTCCGCACCCGGCTCAGCCCTCTTCACGTGTCCGTATTGATCCACCCAGATTTTTACAACCACGGTTCCGCTTTCCTGCAAATTGTATGCTGGCTTGAAGAGTGTGCTCTTATTAACTTTTCTGCCTTTCAAATGGGCGTTTGGCACACCTTCAGCGCTTCCTTCTTTAGTATTGCCGTGCGCTTGGCCTGCTCTGTAAGTGGCGGAGGCCTCTTCGGCAGAGTGTGGGGTTGTGGCGCTGTCTTTTGCCGACATTCCCGGGAAAGATGCTCTGGGGTCCAGTTTAGGCTCCTCCGGTTGCTCCGGTTCCGGCACATTCACATCGCCGAAGTCATCTGCCTTGGCGGCAGCGGTAAGATTTTGTGCGGTAGATTCAAAGGGGCTTTCACTGCGCTGCACTATCTCTATGGGGGCATCTTTATCCACATCTTCCCCCTCCGGTTCAGGCCCGTATGTAATCTCAAATTCCGGCTCGAAATCTTCTTCAAAACTAATCAGAAGGGTGCTTTCCTGCGGAGGCGGCCATAAATATTTTATACCTGTAAAGGAAACGAGAGCCAAAGCCCCCAAGTGGAGGCCTATGGTTAAGAGCAAACCCACAATCACTGCGTTACGCTCTTTTTCTGCTCGTGACCTTAGATATGGTTTCATTCGGGTTGTGTGGCGAGTATTACCTTATAATGATTTCGTTTAGCTATGTTCATCACTTGCACTATCTCTTTGATAGGCACGGATTCATCGGAATAAATACTGAAAGTAGGGTCGGCTTCATTTTGCAGAAGACCCACCAAGTTGTCTTCAATCCGGCTAAGAGGCTCGGCAATTTCGCTGCCGTTAATGTGAAAGGTATATTGGTCGTTTCCCCAATCCTTGATTGACACGCTTACAGTGGGATTTGCGTTCACTTGTCCTGTGCTTTTCGGCAGCAGCAGTTTCAATGCATTTGGGTTTACCAATGTGCTGGTAATCAAAAAGAAAATGAGCAGCAGAAACACCAAGTCGGACATGCTCGCCATCGAGGCATTTGCGTCTACCTTTGTTCTTCTCTTGATGGCCATTATTCTTTCTCTTTAGTAGTTTGTGCTGTTACTTCGGGCTCGTTAAGCACATCCATGAATTCTATGGTGGCATTTTCCAGGTCGAACACCACATCGGAAATGCGGTTTACCAAATAATTGTAGCCGAAGTAAGCGAGGATACCCACAATAAGGCCGCCCACGGTTGTAATCATGGCCTCATAGATGCCGCTGGAAAGCAGCGTTATATCGATATTGTTGCCGGCGTTGGCCATATTGAAGAAGGCCCTTACCATGCCGGACACGGTTCCTAAAAAACCTATCATGGGAGCGCCGCCTGCGATTGTGGCGAGGAGAGGAAGACCCTTTTCGAGCCTTGCAACCTCTAAATTGGCAATGTTCTCGATTGAGCTTTGGATGTCTGCCAAAGGCCTGCCGATGCGCTCAATTCCTTTTTCAACCAAACGGGCGACAGGAGTGTCGAATTTGCCGCAATAAGTGATGGCGCTTTTGATTTTGCCGTCGTGGATGTAGTCTTTCACATCATCCAGGAAGTTCTTGTCCACTTTGGAGGCCCTGTTGATCACCCATAATTTTTTACCGAAAATATAGATGGCGATAATACTTAAGAGAAGGAGCACTATCATAAGCCAGCCGCCCTTGATGGCCATGTCGATGATAGAGATGGACATTTCCTGCGGTACCGGTGTCACCTCGGTTGCTTGAGAAAGGGCTAGAGCGGTGTCTGCCTGAAGTAGAGAAAAAAGCATATTACTATTGTTTAAAATTATTCTAATAAAAAGGCTGTTTTGTCATTAACTTGCAAAGATACACAAATTTCGGATAATTTAAGCCGAGGCAAAAACTAATAATCTATACCTGAAAGGAATAGGGCATAGCCTGGAACCGACTCTCCCGACATGCTGCGCGAACCTCCGTTCACGAGTTCTGTGAAATTCTCCAAACTGCGCTTTCCTCGCCCCACTTCCAGCAGGGTGCCGACGATAGCCCGTACCATATTCCGTAGGAATCTGTTTGCCGCAATTCTGAAATACCAGTATTGGTTTTCGCTTTGGCCGGAAATCGCCTCGCTTCCGCCGCAAGCTGCTTTTTCGCAACCGCCAGCCTCCGAAAGTTCCTGCCTTGCCTCCGAAACTTCCAACTGTTTTCCTGTAGCCTCCACTTTGCCGAGAATGGCAATATGTGAGGGAGTGTAAGGATGCCAGGAAGCTTCGAATACGGTGCAGAGCGTGGTTTTGTTATCGGAGCCGGTCTTTTGAAAACACGAAAAGTCGTGCGTGCCTACGAGAAGCGCAGCTGCACGGTTCATAAGTTCGAAATCCAAGGCCGGATAGGTAAAGCGGTACGAATGGCTGTCTGCAAAGGGGTCTTTGCATCTATGCAGAAAGTAGGTATATTCCCTGCGGACAGCATCGAACCTCGCATGAAAATCCGGAGCTGCAATTGAGACCTCATGTATGGTAATAGAGGGCGGTAGAATGGCATTTAATTTGTAGAGAAGCCAATTTGCGTCTATTTCTGAAGCGGCATCGAAATGCGCCACATACCCCACCGCACTCACTCCGGTGTCGGTTCTCCCTGCGCCAATAATGCTTGAAGGGCTTCCGAGAAGGGTGTGTAAAGCGTTTTCGAGGGTCTCCTGCACAGAAGGAGCCTCCGGCTGACTCTGCCAGCCAAAAAAGTCTTTTCCGGAATAAGACAAAAGCAATTTGTAACGCATGAATGCAAAATTATAAAAAATATGGACGTAAACATCAAAGAACTTAACGAGCGCATCCAAAAGGAAAGCGAATTCGTCGACATTTTAAGCCTCGAAATGGGAAAGGTTATAGTGGGGCAGAAACATCTTGTGGAGAATCTCATGATAGCCCTCCTTTCCAACGGCCACATCTTGTTGGAAGGCGTGCCCGGTCTTGCTAAAACCTTAGCTATCAGCACACTCGCCAAGGCAGTGAATGTAAAGTTCAGCCGTATACAATTCACCCCGGATTTACTCCCGGCCGACGTTACCGGCACCCTCATTTATTCTCAAAAGAAAGAGACATTCGAAGTGCACAAGGGGCCCATCTTTGCGAATTTCGTGCTGGCTGATGAAATCAACCGCGCTCCCGCAAAAGTGCAGAGCGCCCTTTTGGAGGCCATGCAGGAGAGGCAGGTGACCCTCGGTGATGGAACTTATGATTTGCCGGAGCCGTTCCTTGTGATGGCTACCCAAAACCCTATCGAGCAAGAGGGCACCTATCCTCTTCCTGAAGCTCAGGTAGACCGCTTTATGCTTAAGGTGATTGTGAGTTATCCTAACAAGGAGGAAGAAAAGCGGATTCTGCGCATGAATACCACAGGCACTTTCCCCCAGCCCCGTGCAGTGCTGAGCCCGGAAGACATTATCCGCGCCAGAGAGATTGTACGCGAGGTGTATATGGACGAAAAGATAGAGCGTTATATAGTGGATATAGTTTATGCCACCCGCACTCCTGAGGAATACGGCCTTCCCGAACTCAAGAGTCTTATTTCTTTCGGCGCCTCCCCGCGCGCAAGCATTTCATTGGCATCTGCCGCAAGAGCCTACGCCTTTATAAAAAGACGCGGATATGTGATACCCGAAGATGTAAGGGCAGTTTGTCCCGAAGTGCTGAGGCATCGCATAGGTCTCAGTTACGAGGCTGAGGCGGAGAATGTTACCAGCGAGCAGATAATAGAAAAGATAATCAACGCTGTAATAGTACCGTAATGCCGAATAATCAGTCAGCCACAGATCTTCTTAAAAAGGTACGGAAGATAGAAATCCGCACCAAGGCCCTTTCGCACCAGATTTTTGCCGGTGAATACCATTCCGCCTTCAAAGGACGCGGTATGGCATTCAGCGAGGTGCGCGAGTACCAATATGGAGATGATGTGCGCAATATGGACTGGAATGTCACCGCCCGCCTGAGAGCCCCTTATGTGAAGGTGTTTGAGGAGGAGCGCGAACTTACCGTGGTGCTCCTGGTGGATGTGAGCCGCAGCGGTCAGTTCGGCACGACGGTGCGTACCAAGCGCGAGCTTTTAGCGGAAATAGCTGCAGTGCTGTCGTTCAGCGCAATTATAAACAATGATAAAGTGGGAGCCTTGTTTTTCAGTGACAAGGTGGAGAAATTCATTCCCCCTGCAAAGGGGCGTACCCAGCTTCTGCATATAATCCGCGAAATGCTTCAGCTCCAGCCGACAAGCGATGGAACCGACATAGGGGCGGCGTTGAAATATCTTACAAACGCAATAAAAAAGAAATGCACCGTATTCCTTCTCAGCGATATGCTGGATGCTGACGCTGATGGCTATCCCCTTTACGAGGATGCCCTCAAGGTGGCGGCGGGCAGACACGACCTCAGTGTTATAAAGGTGCACGATCCGCGTGAGCGGGCACTCCCCAATGTGGGAATTATAAATATAAAGGATAGCGAAAGCGGCCGTTCCGCATGGGTGAACACATCTAGCGCAGCTGTTCGCAGGCAGTATTCCTCATGGATGAACACTCTTTCACAAAAGGAAAAACAGCTTTTCAAGCGTTATAAAGTGGATGCTGTGGACATATCTACAGCTGATGATTATGTAAAAGGCCTGATGGCATTGTTTGCAAAAAGATGAAGACGGTCTTATTAATTGTTTTAAGCATGCTGCCGGCCATAGTTCCCGGCGGCAAGGCCTATATCAAGCAGCTCCAACCGCGCGATTCCATTCTGATAGCGGATCAATTGGAATACGGTTTCGAATTGGAGGGAGTAAAAAACGGAACTCTCATTGCCTTGCCTGACTTTTCCATAATCTCGAGCGATACCCTTACCCTTGTGCGCAACTGGCAGATTGATACCCTCAAAAACTATAAGCGCAGCGGCACTAAAGACATAAAAGCATCCGTAATATTGGCACCTTTCGAGGCGGGGCGCTATATGCTGCCGCAAATCTTCGCTCAAAGGACGCTTGACGGTGAGGTGGATACGCTTTCTTTCGAGGCTTTGGAAATGGAGGTTACCGCTATGCCCATCGACACCACCACCTTTGTACCGCACGACATCAAGGGACAGATAAAATATCCTGTCACTTTTAAGGAAGTATTGCCTTGGGTGCTCGGCGCAATAGCATTGGCGGCTCTCGTATATCTGATTATAATGCTTGTGCGGAAAGCCCGTCGCAGTTCCGAGGAAGCGAAGCCAAAAGACCCGCCATATGTGATTGCTCTTCGCAAATTGGACCGCTACCGCAGCAATAAATACTGGGCTCCCGAAAGACAGAAGATTTTTTATTCCGGCATTACAGATGCGCTGAAAGAATATATGGAAGCCCGCTTTGGGGTGGATGCTCCCGAAATGACCACAGCCGAACTCTTTGATGCCTTGAAGGAGGAAAAAGATATTAGTCCGGAATCTTACGCAGCCCTTAAAGAACTTTTCGAAAGGGCGGACTTTGTTAAATTCGCCAAGATGATAGCATCGGATGCCGACAACGCCACTGTGCTTCCGCTGTCGGTAAAGTTTGTGACCGACACATATCAGGCCGAACTTGAAAGGGAGAAGGAGGCTCCGGGGCAATAATATGTTCTTCGAAAATCCGAAACTCTTCTGGCTGCTTGCCATACCCGTGCTGCTTTTGGGCCTGTATATTTACAGGGTGCTCAAAAACCGCAGCCCCCATATGCGGGTAAGCACAGCAATCCCTTGGTTGAAGCAGGACGGTACTCTGCTGAATATTCTGCGGCATCTACCCATGGCTCTTTTCACTGCCGCCTTAGTGCTGTTGATAATCGCTCTTGCAAGGCCGCGCTCCTCTTCCAAAGTGGAAAAATTGGATACGGAGGGCATAGACATTATATTTGCCATGGACGTTTCCACTTCCATGCTTGCCCGCGATTTTAATCCCGACCGTATCTCCGCCGCCAAGGACATAGCCATAGAGTTCATCTCCCAAAGACCTTCCGACCGTATGGGAATAGTGGTTTTTGCGGGCGAAAGCTACACTCAGTGCCCCCTGACCACCGACCGCGCCACTTTGATTAACCTTATGAAGGAGGTGCAGACCGACCTTATAGAAGACGGTACCGCCATCGGCAACGGCCTTGCCACGGCAGTAGCGCGCATGATGGATTCCGACTCTCCCAGCAGGGTGGTGATTCTGCTTACCGACGGCGTGAACAATAGGGGGGAAATCGCCCCCGAAACTGCGGCGGAAATAGCCAAAACCTATAATGTTCGTGTCTATACCATAGGAGTCGGCGCCAGCGGAGAGGCTCCTTACCCTGTAATGACGCCGTGGGGTGTGCAGCTGCGCAATATCCCTGTGGAGATAGATGAGGACTTGCTTAAAACCATAGCTTCCAGAACGGGAGGAAAATATTTCCGCGCCACCGACAATACCAAATTGAGTGAAATTTATTCCGAAATCGGCAAGATGGAAAAGGTGCGTATCACGGTGGACAATTTCCCTGTGTACAAAGAACTTTACGGCGGATATGCCTTGGCTGCACTGATATGCCTGCTGTTTTTGCTGATTCTAAGACTTTTTGTAAGGAGGTTGCCATAATATGTTGTTTTTTGCGAAACCCGCCTTTTTATGGCTTCTGTTGCTTGTGCCGATTTTGCCGCTGATTTTTGCAGTGGTGCTTTGGTTCAGGCGTCGTCGTATAGCCAAATTCGGCGAGCCGGACCTTGTTAAGCGTTTAATGCCTCATTATTCACTTTCCAAGGCTTGGGTGAGGCTTATTCTTTTTACTTTGGCTTTGGGCTTCCTTGCAATAGGTCTTGCGCGTCCGCAGATAGGAGCGAAGCTGGTTGAAAAAGAAACCCGAGGAGCCGAAATAATGATTTGCCTCGATGTTTCCAATTCTATGCTTGCGGAGGATTATTCCCCAAACCGCTTGGAGAGGGCCAAACTTGCCATAAGCAGATTAGTGGACAAGCTCCGCGACGACCGCATCGGGTTGATTATTTTTGCAGGCAAATCTTTTGTCCAGCTGCCCATAACCACCGATTACGTGAGCGCAAAGATGTTCCTTGGCGGTATTGACAATGAAAGCGTGCCTGTGCAGGGGACTGCCATAGGCGATGCCATACTAACCGCTGCCAAGAGTTTCAGTTTGCAAAGCGAAAAGAGCAGGGCCATAATTGTAATCACCGATGGCGAAAATCATGAGGATGACCCTGTGGCGGCAGCAAAGCAGGCTGCGGAAATCGGTATAAAAGTTTATACCATAGGGGTGGGGTCTCCTCAGGGCGAGCCGATTCCTATGAAGGGGGATTTGCTGAAAGATAAAGACGGAAAGATTGTGGTTACCAAGTTGGATGAGAGGACTTTACGAAAAATAGCGGATGCGGGTGGCGGCGCCTATGTGCGCGCTGGAAATGAGGAATTCGGCTTGAATCCTATAATAGAAGATTTGCGCCGCTTAGAGGCCGAGCATTTCAAGAATGTGGTTTTTGAGGAGTTTGATGAGCAGTATATGTATTTTTTGGGGATTTCCTTAGTATTTTTGGTAGCGGCATTTTTAGTGGGCGACAGGCGCTCAAAAAGGAGATTTTTTGAATGAAGAAATTATTGTCTATAATATTAACTGTCTTTGTTGCGGCCTCCCTTCCTTTGTTTGCACAAACGGATAAAAGGGAAGTACGCGCAGGCAACCGTAAATTCTCCAAGGGAAATTATGGCGAATCGGAAATAGATTACCGCAAGGCCGTTCTTAAAGATTCCCTTTCGATTGCAGGACAATATAATTTGGCCTCCGCCCTTTACAGGCAGGAGAATTTTGAAGAAGCGGCAAAATCACTCGCTAAAATCGAAGCTGAGGTGGCGGAAACCCCTTATGCATCGGATTATTATTATAATGAGGGAGATGTGGCGCTGCAACGCAAAGATTATGCTGCTGCAGTTAAAGCATTCAGGGAAAGCCTCTTGCTGAATCCCGGGGACATAGATGCAAAAGAGAATTATCTTTACGCCAAAGAGATGCTGAAAAATCAGCAGGGCGGACAGGGGCAGAATCAAGACCAAAATCAGCAGCAGGACCAAGATAAGCAGGATCAAGATAATCAGCAGGACCAGCCTCAAAACCAAGAGCAGCAAGAGCAGCAGCCTCAAGACCGGCAGGGGGACATTTCTCAGCAACAGGCCCGCCAAATGCTCCGCGCTGTGCAGGCTCAGGAAAAGGAAACTCAAGAAAAGGTGAAAAAAGAGAAGGCGGCCTTGCTTAAATCTTCACAAAAAGAAAAGAATTGGTAGACCATTTATGAAGAGAGCACTCAGCATATTCGCAGCTTTTGTCCTTGCGCTTCCGCTCGGGGCGCAAACCCTTAAAATGGAGGCCCCGAATCTCGTGGCGGCAGATGAACAATTCAATGTCAGCTTCACGATAGACGGTGAAAAAGCGCCATCTGACTTTCAATGGAATCCGGGCGAAGATTTCAAATTAGTGTGGGGGCCCCAGAAAGGCACATCCACATCTATCCGAATCATCAATGGCAAAACAAATAAAACATCTACCACTACCTATACTTATGTGCTGATGCCGCGCCGCGAAGGCACTTTCACCCTTCCGGCCGCTGTAGCCACCATAAAGGGGAATAAAATTTCTTCCGGAACCAAAAGCATTCAGGTGGTTTCCGGCAGACGGCAGGAACCCTCTTCCGGCACTTCCGGGGACTCTCAGAGGGCCGAAAGCACAGGAACCATCTCTTCGGAAGACATCTATATGCGCCTTCTTTTGAGCGGCAATCATGCGCTTGTGGGCGAAAGCATTACGGCTACGCTCAAGCTTTATCAGCGGGTAAGCATAGCAGGCTTCGAGGATGTCCGTTTTCCAAGATTTGACGGTTTTTGGAGCAAAGAGTTGCAGGCTCCTAGCAATATAGAGTTCAGGCGCGAGAATATAGGAGGCGAAATTTTCAATACCGCTGTATTACGTTCCTGGAGCCTGACGCCGCAAAAATCGGGAGAATTAGTCATCGACCCTGCCGAACTCGTATGCCTTATAAATGTGCGTCAACCCTCTTCCGGCGGCAGCATCTTCGACTCTTTCTTTCAGGACGACTACCGCACCATACGCAAAAGAATATCCACAACTCCTATTACAGTGCATGTTAAGCCCCTTCCCGCCGGCGCTCCGGCTTCGTTTGGCGGAGGTGTAGGCAAATTCAATATAAAGGCTTCACTCACTGCAGATTCGCTTAAAACCCACGATGCCGCATCACTCAAGCTGACAATTACAGGAACAGGGAATGTGGCCCTTTTAGAGGCTCCGAAGGTGAATTTCCCGCCTGACTTCGAATTGTATGATGTAAAGACTTCTGTAACCGGAAACAGCAAGAGTTTCGAATATCCCTTTATCCCTCGAAGTCACGGCAACTTTTCCATAGGTCCTGTGGAATACAGCTATTATGATGTTTCGGCAGGGCGCTATGTCACTCTTCGCTCTGAGGCTTTGGCACTTAATGTTCAGCGTGGCGAATCCTCTGCATCCGATGCTCCATCTACAGGAGGCCAGCTGCTTGTTTCGCAAAAGGATGTGAAAGATTTGGGGAGCGATATAAGATTTATTCATACCCGTATTCCGTCATTTACAAAAGCAGGCAACTTCTTTGTGTGGTCGCCACTCTATTGGGGCTTGCTCGCCGCATTGGTTTTGATTTCGGCTATCCTTTATTTCGTTTTCCGCAAAATGGCATCTATGAAGGCGGATGTGGCCGGAGCCCGCAATCGTGGCGCAGTAAAGATGGCTAAAAAGCGTTTGGCTCTTGCCGGCGACTTCTTGAAAAAGAGCCTCTACTCTGCTTTCTATGAAGAACTTCACAAGGCTTTGCTTGGCTTTGTAAGCGATAAATTCACAATGAGTGCGGCAGAACTATCCCGCGAGAATATTTCTTCTCGCTTCGAGGCCTCAGGCGCTCCCGCTGAGCTTTCGGAAGATTTCTGCAAATTATTGGATGCTTGCGAATACGCTCGTTATGCCCCAGACTCGGGTTATGAAGCCATGAATGCCCATTACGAAAGCGCCATTTCCGTAATATCACGGATAGATTCTTACATCAAAAAGAAACCTAATATGAAACCTGCATCATTAGCGATATTATTTTTGATCAGCTCTTTCGGTACAGCGAATGCGTCCTTTGCTGCTGATGGAGCGACCAATTTTACCGATTCTCTCTGGACTGTTGGCACGGAAGCCTATACTGCCGGTCGCTTTGAGCAGGCGCGTGATGCCTGGCTGTCGCTCTATTCTGCAGGTCTTTCCTCTCCGGAGCTCTGCACCAATATAGGGAATGCTTATTATAAGAGCGATGATAATGCGCATGCAATATTGTATTATGAGCGCGCACTCAAATTAGACCCGTCCTATGGCGATGCCCGTCATAATCTTAAATTCGCCCAAAGCCGCAACAGAGACCGCATTGATGTTGTTCCGGAATTCTTTTTGGTAAGCATGATTCGGAATTTGGGATGGAAGATGGATTCGAATTCCTGGGCGGTGCTTTCTATAATATTGTTTGCCGGCTTTCTCGCCATGCTTCTGCTTTATCGATTGGGAAGAAGCGCCTCCTCGCGTAAGACCGGTTTCTTTGTCGGAATTGTGCTGTTATTACTATTTGCAGGGGCTTTGGGCTTCGCTTCATGGCAGAAGAGCGACTTCATGAAGGCAGATGAAGCCATAGTGGTTTCTCCTGTAGTATCAATAAAAAGCGCTCCGGGTGCTGAAAATTCAAAAGATTTGTTTATCTTGCACGAAGGAACCAAAGTCCGCCTTTTGGATTCAGTCGGATCGTGGCTTAATATCGAATTATCCGATGGGCGCCAAGGGTGGATAATGTCAGAAAATGTAGAAAATATTTGAGATATTTAAAAAAAACTATATCTTTGTAGCTTGAATGGCTATATTTGTCAAACAGAATTTAAAAACAGACTCATTATTTAGTTAACTAAAAACAATAAAAGCATGAAAAAACTTCTTTTATTTGCAGTTGCCCTTTTCGTTAGCGCAGCTTCCTTTGCACAGGAATCTAACCTCGATGCAAGCGGCAACATTCAAAAAGGCCCCTATGAAACCAACGCATTCAAAGACAACTGGTTTGTTGACTTTGGCGGAGGTATCCAGTGGACAACCACCAATTTTAAGATTCAAAATGGTGTTGGTTGGGCTGGTAACATCAATGTGGGCAAATGGTTCACTCCTGAATATGGTGCACGTATCGGCGCCCGTTTCGGAACTTCTCCCTGGGAGGCAAACGGTGCAACTCCCGTGCTTGATGTAAATGGCTTCCAATTCTGGAAAGCAGACGTGCTTTGGAACTGGAGCAATTTCTTCAAGGGCTACAGCGATTCCCGCAAATTTGATTTCATTCCCTTTGTAGGTTTTGGTATGGTTCTGGCTTACAGCTCAGATACAGATAATTTCCTCCATGGCAACAAGGAGTTCGGCTTTGAGGCCGGTGTTCTTCTGAATTATGCTCTCGGCAGGAATTTCGCTCTTAACCTCGAATTGAGCAGCCAGCTCAATAAGGAGAAAGCTTTTGCTATCAACCCGAATCACAATTCCGGCAGGATTCCGTTCATAGGATTCCCCACCGTTACTTTCGGCGGCGTATATAAGTTCGAGCGTGCCGACTGGACCCGCAAGTCTTCCACCATCGCTGCCTATACTGCTGCTGTAGCCGCCGCTGAGGCTGCTGCATCTCAGGCTCAGGCAGACGCTGCTGCCGTTAAGGCCGCTGCTGCTACCAAGCAGGATCAGGCTATGAGGGAAGTGGCACAGGTTAAGGAAGAACTTGCAGTTGCTCAAAGCCAGACATCCGATTATGGCGATCTCTTCGAGGAGCCCATCATCGCTTACTTCCAGATTGGCAAGAGCACTCTTACCGTAACCGAGAAGGAGCACGTTAAGTACATTGCCAAGAACCTCATTTCCCGCGGCGAAAACATTACTTTCACCCTCAGTGGAAATGCCGACAGCAAGACCGGTTCCGCAAGACGTAACAAGCAGCTTTCCAAGGAGCGCGCCGATTATGTTTACAAACTCATGACCGAGGAACTCGGCATCGATGGCAGCCGCTTTGTTGTAAGGGCTAATGGTGGCAACGATATCTTCGATACCCCCGAGCTCAACCGTGCGGTTATTATCGAAAAGCAATAATAACTTAACATTACCCATAAAAGCCGGACTCCCTGCGAGTCCGGTTTTTTTTATTTTCCTCCATCCCGCCCCCGCTCCCTCTTCTTCCCTCCAGCTCCCCATACCGCTCTCCACCGCCACTATCGTTCCCGTACCGTCCACCTTCCTCTTCCTCCTCCTCCTCCTCCTCCTCCTCCTCCTTCATCCACTTCACCGCTATCTCTGCCTTTCCGCTTCATGGTATGACATTTTCGGCCCTTTCTGTCATACCCTACCTCCATAATCGTCGCAACTTCTAAATATCGCTTCATGGTATGACATTTTCGGCCCTTTCTGTCATACCCCCCTGGGAAAAAACGTGGGGCTACGACACTTTCGGCCTTTTTTGTCATACCATGAGGTCTTCCGCCGCCTTCTTCCGCTACATGGTAAGACGTTTTTGCAATCGCCAGTAATCACTGCCGCCTGCCGCCTCCCAGACCCTCTGCTTCCGCTACTCCGGTATCACTGATACTACCGTTCCACCGCTGAACTCCACATACAATTTAAAATCGCTATCTTTATAGTCAAAAGTTCTACAAAGCGGCAAGAGCGATTCCGACACAAGGAAAGCTGTTGCAAAATCAATAGAGCCGCAGAAAAATGAAAAAACTTATTGCATCATTGATTATTTCGCTATCAGTCGTTTCTTTTGCTCTTGGTCAGAGTGGCGACTGGTTCGGAAAACTCAATGTAAATGGAAATGCCCTTATCCTGGTTTTTCATCTTTCCGATGAAAATTGTACAATGGACTCACCGGATCAAGGGATTAAAGACATTCCGGCATCTTTGGAAAGAACATCTACAGGGATAAAAGTTTCCATCCCATCCATCAATGCAAGCTACGAAGGTTTTTTCATGGGAAAAACAGTATCAGGAACCTTTACCCAGCATGGCAGATCTTTCCCATTGACATTGATCCCGGGCATACCTAAAAGAAATAGGCCGCAGACACCTGTGGGGCCTTTCCCGTACAAGACTGAAGAGCTGAGTTTCAGTAATGGCGATGCTGTTCTGAAAGGCACGCTTGCCTTACCGGAGAAGTACGATAGAAACACTCTTGTTTTAATTATGGTGACAGGTAGCGGGCTCCAAAACCGCGATGAGGAGATTTTCGAGCATAAACCTTTTGCCGTGATTGCCGATGCTTTGGCACGACATGGCTTCGCAAGCCTCCGTTATGATGACCGCGGATTCGGAGATTCCACAAGCGATTTGGTCTATGCAACGACAGAGGATTTTAAGAATGACGCGCTTGCAGGGATTGAACTGCTTCGTGAACGTTTCTGCCATGTAGGTGTTTTAGGGCATAGTGAGGGAGGCACCATAGGTCTGATGCTGGCAGCAGAAAAGAAGGTTGATTTTGTAGTGAGCCTTGCCGGAGCCGTAGTGTCGGGAAAGCAAATTCTACTTGAACAAAACCGCTGGGCATTATTGCAAGCAGGATATTCCGAAGATATAACTAAGAATTATTGTAGAGTATTGGAAGGTCTTTTCGATGATATAGAAACTGGCATAACTCCAAAATTAAACGTACAAGACCTGCCACCCGAACTCGAAAACAACCTGAAATCTGTTTGGACGCAGGCTAATACGCCTTATATGCGATATTTTCTTTCGATGGATATATCTTCGAGCTTGGCCGATATAACATGCCCCGTGCTTGCCTTGAATGGCACCAAAGACCGCCAGGTGGATTGCGAAGAAAATCTTGGCGCTTTGCGTGAAGGCCTTGCCGGAGCAAAGCGGATTGTTCCTGTAAAAGGAGTAAATCATTTATTCCAGCATTGCGATACCGGCGACGTTTCGGAGTATAAGGAGATTGAAGAAACCATCGCTCCTGAAGTACTCGAAACGATAGTGGCTTGGCTTAAAGAATTATACACCGGCTCATAGAAAATTCTCAGTTGTTCGGCATTATAGGCCTTGCAGGCGTTTACCGCCAATGAAGTGCTTTGGGGCAATGTCTTATAAAGCAACATCCCTCCACCCATAAAGGTCGAAAGATAGAGGCCGGATGAAAAGGCGCCTACACCCAAAGCTATTATTGCTCCCTCTGTAAAGAAATATCTTGCAGCATTCGCCCAATCAGCCGAATAGGCATTCCCCACCCCCGGCAAAACGCTTAAAATCATTGCCCAATCTTCACTTTTTTGAGCCGCTTTATGAGTGGAAAGATATTCGCTTATTGCATTACTTTCATCTTCCTTAAGAGTTTCGGTGACAATAGCTTCATCCAACAAGGCGGCAAAATCCGAAAACAGACCTGCCGAATAGGCATATTGTAATTTCTTATATGTGAGCTCGCTTCTCTGCAAAGAGGACAAACTGAAAAGAGGAATTCGACATATGGTATTATATGCCCGCTCATTTTCGCCTGCATCTGAAAGAATCTCTGCCTTTTCTATCAAAAGGGCGTTTTTTTCCACCCTCGAATCGGTATTCCAAACATCCAGCTCGCACATTGCTGCCTTTAGAACTGCATCAATGCCGACATCAGCACTGCTGTTAATGGCGCTACCCATACAGCCGCCTACACCACTACCAGCCCAAGCGCCTAAACCGCCATTTGCATTCGCGCTCTCTTGCCCCCTACTTGGGAAGCTCGTGAAGAGGAATGCGAATATTGAACAAAAGAGTAGCTTTTTCAGCATCTGATATTGTGTTTTGGATTATCGATACACTCAGGTAACTGCCATATATGTTGCCTATATAGAATAGGCCGAAGATGGATGCGAGCGAGATGCTGCGCCAGTCCCTGATTCCCAATTTGACAATGCTTTCGGCTGTCATTGCGCCAAGCGCTCCTACTATCAGCATGGTGGAAACCCCGCTGCTTAGATCGCCTGCATAGATTTTTCCGGCTCCCGGAATTACGGCCGACATTGCCGCAGCAAGCAAAGGACTGCGATTTTTGTATTTAAGCGATATTTCCGGCTCTGAGGAATAAACATCAAGGAATAATTGCGCCTTGTCGTAAAGGGAGGTCTCGCCGGCCGAAGTGTTAGGGTGGTTAATGGAAGAGTTGCCGGGATTTAAAGTACCGACAGGGCTCGAAACGCTTTTCCCTCCGACCGGACTTATTGCAGAAAAACAATCATAGGCTCTTTCAAAATCCTTTACCTCATAGCTCACAAGCCCCCTTAAATATTGAAGAGTGTCCGATGGGGCGTAATAATTACGGGCGAAGAGCAAAGCGGCGGCATCTTCAAGCATATTATTATTAATGGCGTAAGAGAAAAAGGAGATGTCAGTAGAAACAGGGCGTAGCCGCGTTTGAAAGGCATCGTAACTCTTAATTTCAAGTGTAGGCCTATAAAGTCCTTGGATTTTTTCGCGTAAGCGATAAATTTCGCCGCCTCGAGCAATTACGGAGGAGTTCATCAGCTTGTCCGCCCAAGAGAAAGGCCCGCGCACCTTCGGCCAGGCCAGGGAGCGGAGAGGAGAGGCGGTGTTAGCAGAATAAGAAGATTGGGACGAGGAGGCTGAAGAAGGGCAGGTAGTGCTTAAGGAAGAGCTGAAGGAGGAGGAGGAAGAAGAGGATGAAAGATTAGTCTGAGAAAAAGCCGCAAAGGGATTAGCCAAGACGAGAGTCAAGGCCAACACAAGTCTTGTGGCGCAACACTTCATTATCTCTGTTTGGAAAAAGATTTGCCCTCCTCTTTAAGATCCACGATTTTGGCATCGGAGGGAATATGAAAATTGAACATTTCGTCGGGAGTATCTACCAGCAGGTCGCGATAGAGGTCAAGCCGTACGGTAGAATCGTTCTTTTCGAAGAGATAGGATATTTCCGTAACCCTTAAGGGAAATATAAAATCCTTTGCAGAAGTATAATTCGACAAATATGTCTTTGTAATTATCTTGTCTTTTTTATCGTGATAGGCGCAATAAACCGGCAGATAGTTTTCATCCAAAACAAGTTCCACCCAAGCACATTTGCCGCCTTTCACCTTAGGCTCATAGCGTTTTACAATAAACTTTCCATCTTTTGAAGTGCTTTTAAGCACAAATCCGAAGCGAGCCATGCCCAAATCTTCACCGCTGCCGCTTGCAAAAAGGAACAACAGCTCATCCTCCGCCTTGAAAAACTCCGGATTTAGAGAACTCGCCTCTTTTGTGGAGGGATGATAAATGGAGGTGAAGCCGAAAGGAGAGGTGGTGGAATAATATTGCTGCGAGGCAGATGTGGTATAACGGATATTCAGATTGCCGTCTTTGCGATAATAGATGTCTTTGTTTACAATCGTCATTTTCCCTTTATGGACTGTCTTGGACTCCACGCTGACGCTGAATAGTCTTTGGGCAGACGCTGCATAAGTGAAACAACACAGCGTAAAAAGGAAAATTAAAGGGCGACCAAAGCTGATCGCCCTAAGATTAAACAGTTTCATACATTAGAGCCACATTATAAATGCGGGATTGTCAATATACGAAGCCGTTCCGTTTATCATATCTATAAGTATCATAAACCAGTCTACAACCGGTACAATACCGAAGATACCGCCAAATGTCAAGAAATACCAAAGACAATTTATTGGTTTGGTACCAAGAATAAGCCTGTGAATGCCTATTGTTCCGAGACCTATGGTATCGATTACAAAGGCTACAATGTTCCTGGTTTGATTGTCCATTTGACCCACAGCGGCAGGCGCTGCTGCGGCCGGAGTTGTCACTTGAGCCTCTGAAAACAAAGCGTCAATAGAGGCATCATTGACAGAATAGGAATTAGCGCTTGCGGCAAACGAAAATGCTGCAAGAGCAAACAGAATAACAAAAAACTTTTTCATAAATAAATGAATTTGGTTTGGTTTTTATTTACAAATACAAAAGTATAAAAAATCTGTCAATTCGGAAAACTAAAGCAAATTTAGTTTTGATAAACGCGAAGTAAGCCTCGTATCCATCTTGAGCAAATGTTTTCTCTGGTTTTGGTTGATGGCCATGGTCAAGCAATTTTAGCGGTTTTGACCGAGTACCTCCGTTTGCTATTGTTATGCGTTTTCCAGCTCCCACGCTCCCTTGCTGCACCTGCTTTGTCTGTCGCCCACTCCCGCAACCTTACCACACCCACTCTTTCGCTCCCTTGCTGCACCTGCTTTGTCTGTCGCCCACTCCCGCAACCTTACCACACCCACTCTTTCGCCCCTTTGCTACACCTGCTTTGTCTGTCGCCCACTCCCGCAACCTTACCACACCCACTCTTTCGCCCCTTTGCTACACCTGCTTTGTCTGTCGCCCACTCCCGCAACCTTACCACACCCACTCTTTCGCCCCTTTGCTACACCTGCTTTGTCTGTCGCCCACTCCCGCAACCTTACCACACCCACTCTTTCGCCCCTTTGCTACACCTGCTTTGTCTGTCGCCCCATTCTCCGCCGCCACCGCTTTTTCTTTGCCGCCCCGCTCTGCCTCACTTCCGTTGTCTTACTGTAAATGGTCAAGCAAAAAAGGGCCGAAAACGTTTGACCATGAAGTGGAAAGTGGGCGAAAAGGTAGCGGAACAGTAGTGGAAGGAGGCGGAAGACCTCATGGTATGACAAAAAAGGCCGAAAGTGTCGTAGCCCCACGTTTTTTCCCAGGGGGGTATGACGGAAAGGGCCGAAAACGTTTGACCATGAAGCGAAAAAGTTGGGCTAGCAAAGATATGGAGGGGCGTGGTCAAGCAAAAAAGGGCAAAAATGCTTAAACATGAAGTAGAAAAGAGGGGTGGCAACGATGAATGAAGACGAACTTAAGCAGAAATCGCCGAAAACGCCCTACCCTGAAGTTACTTCTCAGGGTCAGCTTTTGTTCGTATCTTGATATTAAACTGCTTCTCTGCAACATTAATCATCTCATCGTACAGCTCAGCTTTAATCTGGGCCATACGAACCTTATACTCTAAACGACTGTTTTCCTTTTTTAATTTTCGCAATTCAGCTTCCATAGCTGCAATTGCATCTTTTTGATCAGATAGTTCTTTACGTTTATCCATAATTGAATTTATTCCTAAACTTCAGGCGCACCTATAATCGCTTTTCGAGAATAATCAAAAGTATTCTCGAAAGCAAAGTTAGCAATCCTTATGAAATAGTTGACGCATCCGGAGGAATAATATTGCTGATTGCATCAAGAATCATTTTTTTCTTCAAAAACATAAAAACCTACTTTTACTCCGTTGAAAAACAGAAATATGCTTTCTACCTTGTGCAAAAAAATGGAAAAACAATTTTTTCACTGGTGCTGCGAGGGTCTCAAAAACGACATCATTTTTCAAAGCGAAGAGGAATTTATTTTCGGAATGAATAGAATAGCTGTATGCTATCTGCATTGCTTAAAACTTGAAAAGCATGTACAGATTTGGGCCTTCTGTCTCTTGAATAATCATTTTCATTTTATGCTATATGGAAAGGAAGAAGATACAGCATTATTCATGGGTCATTACCGCATGCTGACGGCACAATGGATTTCTAAACATAGAGGAGAAAGATTGCACGGAAGAATGAATCTCGGACATTGGGGGGTAACAACTCGCGAGGTGTTAAGAGAAAAATTGATTTATAATTTGCGACAAGCTTTAGAGGCGGGGCTCCCCGTTACTCCTCAAGGATACCCCTGGTGCTCGGCATGGTTGATGTTCAGTTATTATTCACCTCTGTTTTCTGACTTAAAGAAAATATCAGAATTCAGCAAAAGGCAAGTAGTAAAAATGGTAAGCAGTTCCATCAATATGCCGGAAGATTGGCTTGTTCTTCCCAATGGGATGATTTGGCCGGGATGTTATACAAACGTAAATTCGGCAGAGAAAATCTTTCGTGGAGCCGGGGATTTCCTGTTTATGTTGAATAATAGCACTGTGGATAAAAACACAAATTTGGAAATGATGCCTTCACGTCCGTCGGTTCCGGATTTGGAGGTGAAAGATTTTGCGCGCAAGATTGCCAAAAAAAATTATGGGAAAACGACGATAGGAAAATGTTCCAATGTTGAAAGGATGGGAATTGCCAGAATTCTTCGAAAAGAGTTGGGCTGCGGGCATAAGCAATTGGCTAGAATTATCAAAATGGATGAAGAGGATCTCCGGAAATTAGTCTAAGACGCTTATGCAGAAACTAGTTTAAAATCCTCCCGGTCAATAGGTTTAGCCGATTAAGAAAAAAGGGGTGAAAACGCTTGTATATGAAGTGGAAAGAAGTGGTGGCAACAGTGAATGAAGACGAGCTTAAGTAAAAACGGTCGAAAATGCTTGACCATGTGACAGAAAGTGGGGGAAAGGTGACAGAGCGGAGGAGAAAAGTGGATGATATGGTAGCGGAAGGCGGCGGAAGACCTCATGGTATGACAAAAAAGGCCGAAAGTGTCGTAGCCCCACGTTTTTTCCCAGGGGGGTATGACGGAAAGGGCCGAAAACGTTTGACCATGAGGTGGAATGCAGAGGTTGTGGTGGTGGGGTAGAAACAAACAAGCCTTCCGGAAAGCCGGAAAGCCTGTTTGAGGCCGGAAAGCTTGTTTGTAGCCCCACCAGGAATCGAACCTGGATTTAAGGTTTAGGAAACCTCCGTTCTATCCATTGAACTATAGGGCCCTAAAGGAGCGGTAATTACTTTTTGTCCTTTGCCATGTCTCCGTCAAGAGAAGGTGTTTCGAAAGGCTCCGTGATGTCTCCGTCAAGAGAAGGTGTTCCGAAAGGCTCCGTGATGTCTCCGTCAAGAGAAGGTGTTCCGAAAGGCTCCGTGATGTCTCCGTCAAGAGAAGGTGTTCCGAAAGGCTCCGTGATGTCTCCGTCAAGAGATGGTGTGTTGTAGCAGTAATTATTTATCGTCCTTTACGATAATCTGACGACCACGATAGTAGCCACATTGGGGACATACCCTGTGATACATTGTGGTTGCGCCGCAATTGGAGCAAGTGCTCAGAGTGGGAACGGCCGCAAAATCGTGCGTACGTCTTTTTGCTGTTCTCTGGTGAGAGGATTTGCGTTTTGGATGTGCCATTTTATTATACTTTTAAATTTTTATTGTTCTACGTTCAGGTACTTTATAGTTTCACTATTGCATAAACCTTCGGCATGGATTCTTTTCATTGGCAGAGATATTACAACAAAGTCGTAAACATCCTGACTGAGGTCCAGCTGCATGGTTTCCGGAGTATAAGTCTCTTCAAAAGAAACTTCCACCGGAAGTTGCAAATCCTCTAAACATCTGTCACAAGGCACTGTAACACTACCCCTTATCGCAGCCTTCACGTATAGAGTGAGCCCCAAATTGTTCACTTGTACGTTTACCGCAATGGATGCATCCAGAATGTCGGGATTGCCGAAAGTTTCAAAGAACTCGCAACCGACCTGCCATTCGAAAGTAGAGCTGCCGGAAGCCAAATTCCTAAGTTCAATTACAAAGGGTTGCAAATTTAGTAAATTTTTTGGTATTAACTAATCGCTATCGCTGTTTCTTTTCCGCTCGTGCGGGCTCAGCAATATTTTACGCATACGCAGATGATTCGGTGTAACCTCCACCAATTCATCTTCGCGGATGTATTCCAACATTTCCTCGAGACTCATTTTTATAGCAGGCGGAAGAATAATTTTTTCGTCCGAACCGGCAGCCCGAATATTGGTGAGTTTTTTGGTTTTGCAGATATTTATATTGAGGTCTCCCTCACGGTTATGTTCGCCCAGCACCTCTCCGGCATAGATTTCCTCGCCGGGTTCTACGAAAAAGCGTCCGCGGTCCAATAATTTATGTATGGAATAGGCAATGGCCTGGCCGGTTTCGAGCGATACGAGAGCTCCGTTTGTACGGCTCTCGATGTCACCTTTGTATGGCTGATAATCCTTGAATCGGTGAGCTATCACGGCCTCGCCCTGAGTGGCTGTAAGAAGATTGCTTCTAAGCCCCATGAGTCCTCGCGTAGGAATTTCAAATTCCAAGAGAGTGCGGTCCGAGCGGGTCTCCATATGTATGAGAGCGCCTTTTCGGCGGGTAGAGAACTCAATGGCGGTTCCAACGAATTCTTCAGGCACCTCTATCGAGAGCTCCTCAATAGGCTCGCACCTTTGTCCTCCTATGGTCTTGTCCAACACCTTCGGCTGCCCCACCTGAAGTTCAAAGCCTTCACGGCGCATGGTTTCGATGAGTACCGATAAATGCAATACTCCGCGTCCGTAAACAATAAAGGAATCGGCATTTACACCGGGCTTGAGCCGCAGGGCGAGATTTTTCTCCAATTCACGCTCCAACCTTTCCTTTATATGGCGTGAGGTGACGAATTTGCCGTCTTTGCCGAAGAAAGGGGAATTATTGATAGTGAAGACCATGCTCATGGTAGGCTCATCCACAGCGATTGGCGGAAGGGCCTCGGGATGCTCATGGTCGGCAATGGTATCTCCGATTTCAAAGTTATCTATGCCGACAACAGCGCAGATGTCGCCGCACTGCACCTCCTCCACCTCTTCTTTGCCAAGCCCTTCAAAAACCATCAGCTGTTTGATTTTGGCTTTTTGAAAAATGTCGTAGCGTTTGCAGAGCGTAACCTGCTCCCCGCTTTTGAGTTTGCCTCGGGAGATTTTGCCTATGGCGATGCGGCCGAGATAGGGAGAATATTCGAGGCTGGAGATAAGCATTTGAGGAGTGCCTTCCACCACTTTTGGGGCGGGGATTTCTTGGAGGATGGTATCGAGCAGATAAGAGATGTCAGCGGTGGGGGTTTTCCAATCGGCACCCATCCACCCCTGCTTTGCACTGCCGAAAACGGTTTTAAAATCGAGCTGCTCCTCACTTGCATTGAGATTAAACATAAGGTCGAACACCTCTTCCTGCACTTCACTCGGTCGGCAATTGGGTTTATCTACTTTATTGATGACCACAATGGGCTTTTTGCCCATGCTGAGGGCCTTTTGCAGCACAAAGCGGGTTTGGGGCATACAGCCCTCAAAAGCATCTACAAGCAGCAGAACACCATCCGCCATATTTAAAACCCTCTCTACTTCTCCGCCGAAGTCACTGTGGCCGGGAGTATCAATAATATTGATTTTAACACCTTTATATATTACAGAAACGTTTTTTGCAAGAATTGTGATACCTCTTTCGCGTTCAAGCTCGTTGCTGTCGAGAATGAGCTGCCCCGTACTCTCGGTCTGACGCACCAACTTTGCCTGATATATCATGCGGTCTACCATAGTGGTTTTACCGTGATCGACATGTGCAATCAGCGCTATATTACGGATATCCAACATAATCAATACTGTCTATCGACTTTCGCAAGTCTTTTTATCGGGCGCAAAAATAGTGAAAATATCTTTAATAATTCGTAACTTTCTGCGTCTTTACATTGTAAGATGACTCAAGAAAAGTTCAGAAACGATTGGTTGCCGTTGGGGGATGCCCTCTACCGCGTGGCCTATTATATCTTGGAAGATGAGGCTGATGCCCGCGATGCCGTTCAGGACCTCTTTGTAAAGCTTCTTTCTTTGGGAGGTAAACTCGATGAGGTAAAAGCCCCAAAGGCCTATGCCATAACGATGCTGCGTAATATGTGCATCGACCGCATACGGACTGCTAAACGTTTCTACACCATTTCTTGCGGCGAAGATGAGTCCTATTTGAGCTTTTTGGCCACAGAGCCGGACGTGATGGCAAGCAAAGAAAAACTCCGCCGCGTTTTGGCCATCATAGAGGGGCTTCCACCCAAGCAGCGCGAGGTTATCAGGCAAAGGATTTTCGAGGAGCGAAGCTACGAAGAAATTTCCCAAAGCACAGGCCTGAGCGAGAATAATTTAAGAGTGCTGCTGAGCATGGCAAGAAAAACAATAAAAAGCAAGTATGAAAAGGATTGAAGACATAGAAAAATTAACTCTGCAAGAGCTTGAGGCAATTTCGGACGATACTTCCATAAAAGTGCCGGAAGACCTCTCCAAGTCGCTTGCCGAACTTTTAGGAGCGGCGGAGTTGTCCAAACCGCGCCGGCCATTGCTTCGCTGGGCGATAGCGGCTGCAGTAGCGGCAGCTCTCGGTCTGGGCATCTATTTCAGCATCCCGAAATCGCCCCGCGACACTTTCAGCGATCCTTATCTTGCCTATGCCGAGGTGCAGCAGGCCTTCGAGCTCATCTCCCAAAAGAGCAACAAGGCGGCAGAGATAGCCGGCAAAGCCGTCCCGGTAATGGAAAAGACGGAAGAAATCATCAGGAACCTTAACAAGTAAAGACATGAAAAAGATATTTTTGGCCCTAACAGCCCTGTTTTTGGTTACATCTGCCCTTGCGCAGTCTCCAAAGGCGATTTATAATAAATACTCAGATGAAAAAGGAGTAAGTGCGGTTTATATTTCCCAAGCCATGTTCAAACTCATAGGCAAAGTTCCCAATTTAGAGGTGGGCGATGGCAAAGTGGATATAGTTCCGCTTATAAAAGACCTGACCGGCATGTACATCTTAAGCATAGAGAAGAACAGCGAGGCAGGGCAAAAACTCTATAAAGATGTGAGCAATTATGTGCGCTCCTCTGCTTACGAGCTTCTTATGGAGGCGAAGGATGATGGAGAGGTGATGAGAATGTACACAGTGGGGGACAGCAAGACAATAAAAAGCTTTGTGATGTTGGCAATGGAGCCGGAGGAGGTTGCATTCATCGGTTTCGAGGGTGCCATTCCGCGCGATAAATTAGAAGAAGCCATAGCAAAGGCCGCAGCCAATTGAAAAAGCATCTAAAATAAAATCTTCGTATATTTGTAATTCTCTATGAGTATGCGAAGATTTTTTCTTGTAATTTCAGTGGCCATGATGGCTGCCTGCGGCAGGGAGGTCGGAGTGGAAACTTCCGGCCTTTTACGCACTGTGCCCTCCCGCAGTATAGAGATAATGAACTTTCGTAATGCCGGAGATGCCTTGGCTCTGCTTTTGGACAGCAACCATGTTTTCCGCAGACTCAATTTAGGGCGTTTGGCCGACCGCGAAATGGTGCTTTCCTACGATTACAGTTCTTCTTTGGTTCCTCTGCTTGCAATAGATGCAGGCCATGCGAGGAGAGATACTTCGAAAGCCGTAAAATATCTATTAGCACAGGCGAAAGACCTTAACCTTCAAACGGCTTATGTGGTGGACAGCGCAGAAAAGAGAGCTGCTGTTCTAATCAGCCCCTCAAGCGTCTCGATTGCCGAAGCCCTCATCCATATAGATGCAGGCGCCTCCATTTTAGATGCCCCCGACTTTGATGCCGCCGCCGCTCTCGCCCTTGGCTCCAAGGGCAGCATTATATTGCGCAATTCCGCAGCAAACCGCTGGGTGCCAAGTAAATTTATGCAGGATGCCGTGCCGCACCGCAGCCTCGTGAAATTCATTTCAGGTCTTTGCGACTGGATTATTATAAATTTTTCGGACACCAATACCCGAAACTTGCAAATATCCACAGTAGGGGATAGCGACAACAAGTATCTGTCTATATTCAGCAAACTCGAAGGGGGCAAAAGTTCCCTGAAATCAATTTTGCCGGACAGCACTTCCTTTTTTATAGACCTTCCGCTCAAGGATGCAGAGGCTTTTTATGATGCTCGTTGCAACTGGCTGGATGCCAATTCAGAGCTCCGTCGCCACAAAAAGACTTGCTCCGACTTCAAAAAAGCATCAGGCAGCTCTCCCGAGGAATGGCTCAAACGAATGCGTCCTCAAGAAGTGGCTTGCATCCAATGGGACGGACGCTCCGTAATTGCTGTGCGTTGCAAAAAATCTCCCGCATTGCGTGGAATCTCACCTAATCCTATAGAAGCTATTCCCGGAATCCTTTTCGGCGAGGCCTTCTCTCTGCCCGATGAAAGCATCTGCTCCAACCTTGGCAAATGGCTTATTATCGGCAGTTTAGACGATGTTACCGCCTTCTGCGCCAAAGAAAAAGGGACTCCTCCCAAAGGATTTGCAGTTCGCGGTCTTAAATTTGCAGTATATCATTCAGGAGCCTTGCTTCAAAGTGGTAAGCAAGGTACTAAACTAAACGTGTATTTATGAAAAACCAACCAAAATTCAAGTCGGTCAATAAACTCTTTGAAAAAAGTTTCAGAGAAAACTGGGACCGCCCCGCTCTCTCCAACTATGAGGGCGACACTTTCACCTATGGTGAATTGGCTACTAAAATAGAACTTCTGCACATGGGCTTCGAAATGTGTGGTCTCAAAAAGGGGGATAAAATCGCCATCTGCGGCCGCAATCAAGCCAACTGGGCTGTCAGCTTTTTGGCTGCCACCACCTATGGAGCAGTGCCGGTGCCGATTCTGCACGAATTCAAAGCCGGAAACATTCACTATTTGGTGAATCATTCCGAAGCAAAAGCCCTATTTGTGGATGATGTTGTTTGGGAACATCTTACCGAAGAAGAAATGCCCGGTCTGCTTGTAATTATAGGCTTAGGCGACCTTAAATATATCTACTCCCAAACTCCGGAGATGACCCGCATACGCGACGGCATCTTCCGGGCCTTCCTGCTTAAGCATCCCAATCGCCTGCGTCCGGAGGACCTCAATTATTATGAGGACTCTCCCGAAGAGCTTGCGCTGATTAACTATACTTCCGGTACTTCCGGCTTCAGCAAGGGCGTAATGCTGCCTTACAGGTCTCTTTACGCTAATATGTATGCGGCCCGTTATGTGGCTCAGCCGCAGTTGGACAACACCTCCAACATTGTGGCTATGCTCCCTTCCGCTCATATGTACGGCCTTATGTTCGAGCTTCTTTACGAAATGACGATAGGGGCTCATACCCATTTCCTTACCCGGATTCCCAGCCCCAAAATCATTCTTCAAGCCTTCCAGGAGATACATCCTTCTGTAATTATTTCTGTACCCCTCATTATAGAAAAGGTGTACAAGATGAAGCTTAAGCCCGTGCTCGACCGCACAAAAACCTTCCGCCTGATTCCTATTTTAGGGCAGGCTATCGAACTCAAAATACGAAGCGAACTGATAAAGGCCTTTGGCGGAGAGTTCAATGAAGTGATTTTAGGAGGAGCGCCTTTCAATCCGGAGGTGGAGAAGTTTTTCCGTCACATACGCTTCCCCTATACGGTGGGCTACGGCATGACCGAATGCGGCCCTCTGCTCACCTATGAAAAGTCGAGCAAAATTCCGAGAGGTTCTTGCGGCAAATCCATTCCCGGTTGCGATTTAAGGGTGGACAGCCCCGATCCGCGCAAAATTCCCGGAGAAATTCAAGTGCGCGGTTGGAACGTATTTTTGGGTTATTATAAAAATGAAGAAGAAACCGCTAAGTGCTTTACCGAAGACGGTTGGTTCCGTACCGGTGACATCGGCGTGATAGATTCCAAAGGTTATCTTTACCTTCGCGGCCGAAGCAAGTGCATGATACTCGGTTCCTCCGGACAAAATATCTATCCCGAAGAGCTTGAAGCGGTGGTGAATAACGTTTCTTATGTGGTGGATTCGCTTGTTATAGAAGACGGCGGCAAACTTACCGCATTGGTGTATCCCGATTATCAGCAGGCAGCTACCGATGGAATGGAGAAAGAAGCCCTCGAGGCCAGGCTCAATGCCGAATTGCCGGAGATAAACAAAATTTTGCCTGCATTCGCCCAAATCAGCAGATTGGAGTTTATGCCGGAAGATTTTGAGCGCACCCCGAAGCGCAGCATCAAGAGGTATCTGTATCAGAGGAATCAATAGACAGCATACCTTCTGAGAATAGCATACTTGCGCATTTGCGGAAGTCAGTCCTTCCGCAAATGCGAAACAATAATAGACAGAATGAATAAATTCGACGAAAAGTATTTGCGTATGGCCAAAATCTGGTCTACGAACTCTTATTGCAAACGCCGCCAGGTGGGCGCTTTGCTGGTAAAGGACAATATGATAATAAGCGACGGCTACAATGGTACGCCCTCGGGCTTCGAGAATGTTTGTGAAGACGAAAACGGAGTAACCAAGCCTTATGTCCTCCATGCCGAAGCCAACGCCATTACCAAAATCGCCCGCAGCGGCAACAGCGCAAACGGAGCCACCCTCTATGTTACTGCCTCTCCTTGCATGGAATGCAGCAAGCTCATCATTCAAAGCGGAATAAAGAGGGTGGTGTATTGCGACGACTACCGCTTGGAAGACGGCATTAATTTGCTTAAGCGAGCAGGCATAGAGGTGGAAAAAATAGAGGTAGACCAATGAGAGACAATTCTTCCGGTATCTGGATAGCCATTTTGGCCTTCGTGGCAGGAATTCTTGCAACGTTCCTTTATGTGCGGATAGACAAAAACCGCCGTTACCTTAAAACCGAATATTCCGATTGGCGCAAACTGAACCTCGTTCTTCAGTCGTTGGATGAGAATTATGTAGACACCATCGACCGTAAAAAAGTTACCGATGCCGCAGTTACGGCTGCTTTGGCGGCTTTGGACCCGCATTCGATGTATATGCCCCCTGTGCTTTTGAAGGAGTCGGAGGACGAGCTTCAAGGCAATTTCGAGGGCATAGGTATTCAGTTCAATGTCCCTAACGATACAGCCATAGTATTGGAGGCGATTTCCGGCGGGCCGGCCGAGAAGATAGGCTTGCAGCCGGGGGACCGCTTGCTTAAGGTTGATGAGATTGATATTGCAGGCGTAAAATATCCTCAGGACAGCATGGTGCGGCGCATGAAAGGACCGTCCGGCACAAAGGTCAAAATAACCGTAAAGCGCGGCCGGGATATTATTCCGTTCGAAATTACTCGCGATAAAATCCCCATGCATAGCGTAGATGCCGCCTTTATGGTGGATGACACCACGGGCTACCTTCGTCTCAGCAGCTTTTCCCGCACCACCAATACCGAGGTGACTTCGCGCGTTATGCAAATGCCGGACATGAAGCGTTTGATATTGGACCTTCGCAGCAACACCGGCGGCTACTTCGACCAGGCCCTGCTACTGAGCAACCTCTTCCTGGAAAAGGGTGCGCCAATAGTATATATGGAGGGGAGGAATCGCCGGCGCGAGGAATATAAGGCGGATGGCAAGGGGCTTCTGAAAGATATTGCCTTGACGGTTTTGGTAGATGAAGGCTCGGCCTCATCGAGCGAGATTGTGGCGGGCGCCATTCAAGATAATGACAGGGGGATTATTGTCGGCCGCCGCACTTTCGGCAAGGGCTTGGTGCAGGAGCCGCTCTATTTTACCGATGGAAGCGGACTTCGCATTACCGTTGCACGCTATCACACCCCCTCCGGCCGCTGCATACAAAAGCCTTACGGGAGCGTAGAGGAATATGAGTATGATATTTACAGGCGCTATACGGATGGAGAGTTGCTTTCGGCGGATAATATAAAGGTGGATACCTCACAAGTGTATAAGACCATAGGCGGCCGCACCGTTTATGGGGGAGGAGGCATTATGCCGGATGTATTTGTGCCTATCGACACCACTAAGGCCTCAAGCTTCTATATGGCCTGCAACCGCAAGGCAACGGCGATGCGTTTTGCATCCGCCTGGTTTGATGCCCATAGCGCCGAATTGCAATCCATTAGCGACTTCCCTGCGCTAACCCGCTATCTCGATAATGCCGGCTTGGAAGCAGCATTTTTACGTTTCGCCGCTTCTAAAGACGGCCTGCGTCCGAAATCCCGGGCCGAATGGGCCTCCGAGCGCAGCTACATGATTACTCAAGTACGCGCCCTCGTCGGCAGATATTCCAAACTCGGAGATGATGCTTTCTATCATATTTATCTCGATGTGGATAATGTGTTTGAGGAGGCGATGAAAGCCGGAGTGAATTTGCAATAATTTTGCATTTTAAAAATTTTTACTAACTTGCGTGCTCAAAAACAGCAATGCAAGGTGGTAATTCCTTCAATTTCAATCAGTTACCTTAGTTGTAAAAATATAATTTATCTAAAATATTAGATTATGAGCAAAAAAACAATCTCCCCTAAGGGAAACTATCAAGTTCCCGATTGCGCGGTGATACAGACCCTCACCGGCAAGATTTTTTGTTCTTCTATTGAGAATTTGAAAAGCACAGACTACAACTCGAGTCTTGGTGAACTTTAATCTACTGCACGCCATGAAAAAATTTCTTTTTTCCATAATGCTGATTGCAGCAGCTGCAGCAGCTCTCATCTCTTGCGGGAAAAGCCCTGAATTGGAAAACAAATCGGATAATCCCGAAGTGACTACGATTAAGCTTGTCGCCAACGCTATTACTCCGGAAACGAATTCGGAATCCAAAACCGTTATTGAGAACGATTATTCAGTTTCGTGGGAGGCAACTGGCGAAGAAGTCAAACTAATCGAATTGAAAAACGGTAACATTCGAGAAACGTATGTAAACACAGGCTACAACCGTGTAGATGCAAAGAACGCTGAGTTTACATTCGACCTTTTTGAGGATACCGACGCAGCGGATTTTGATTATTACGCTGTATACCCATTTGAAGTTTACCAAAGCGTGTCCGCAGGCGAATACGGAGATAACGATATTGTTTTTTATCTTCCGGAAGTTCAAACCCCGCCGAGCGGAAGCCCTGTAGACCCCGCAGCTTCGATTCTTCTTGCCTCTAATGAGAATTTAGCGGCTCAGCCCGCCTCCTTGGACTTTTCTTTCAAACATCTTGCCGCTTATGGCAGAATGACTCTCAAGGGCGTTAAGACTCTTATCGGAGCGGAAACCCTCGAGAGTATAACAATTTACGCTGCCGGCAAGGCTGTGAGCGGAGGAATGCATTATTACTTTGCACCTAATGCCAATAACGGAAATAAACCGGCCGGAACTATGGAACCGAAACCGGATGCAAAAAAATCTTATGTTGTTATCGATGCTGTTAATATTACGGGTGTAAGCGATAATTTCGATGTTTGGTTTGCATGTTTGCCGTTTAACATAGCAGGCGGAGAGGTGCTTCAAGTTTCTGTTAGCACAGATACTAAAACTTACACCAAGACTATTACGATACCTGCGTCGAAATCTCTTTCCTTTATAAAAGGCGAGGTTTCTCTCTTTACTGTTAATATGTCGGGTGTCACTCCGGTGAATAACCTTTCGGGCACCTATGTCATTCTTGCAAAGGACCCTGCCGAATCTAATCCTAATATCTATGAAGCTTTGTGTAAAGTAGCAAAAGGCACAAAACTCGATTCCGAATCGGTTACAGTATATGGTAGCGGTTTTAACACGAGCAACGCTAATATTGTGTGGACACTGGAAAAGAATGGTGCTTTCTACACAATTAATGATACTGATTTCTACTTTCTAGCATGGGATAAAGCCCTCGGAGGCGATAATGCAAAAACCGGGTACGATTCATGTAATTTCACCATTACCAAGGTGCCCGGGCAGGATTATTATAGGATTGCTTCTGCTAACTACCCAAGCAGAATCCTTGCATGGGACGACTCTAATAATTCTTTCGCATTTTATGAAGGAACTCAAAACAATAATCTTTATCTCGTTTCGGCAACTTATACTCCTGCGCCCGAAATTACCGGGGTTTCTCCCGCATCCCTGACTTGGACAGCTGCAGATGGAACTACACCCAAGACTATCACGGTTTCAACAATAAACAGTGTAAGCATTACGGTAAATCCGACATCTGATGCTAATTTTACCATTGCAATAACAGATAACGATGCGTCCGACGGAACTGCAGTAATTACTGTTACCCCTAAGGCTGCTGCAGGCGCTACATCGCACAGCGTGACGCTCAGCATCACTGCTTTGGGAGATGGTACTCTATATTCTGCTCCTACGACAGTTAAGCTGACTCAGCAAGGTAGCTGGACTCATACTTTTGCAAGCGGACAACTTAATTCCTCTCCTGCAACTTTGAGCGGTAAAACTTGGACTTATACGGCAACCTGGGAAATGGGTCCTTCTTTTGCCTTTGATTCCAATAAAGGCATTAAGATTGGTGGCGGAACTTCTTATTGCCAAGCATTTACTTTATCATCAACTGATTTTACAGGTACAATAAACAAGATTATTGTTAATTCATCTACAGATTCAGGCGGAAACGCCAAATTCAAGGTATATGTGAATAATGTGCAGTGGGGAGCAGAAACTTCACTTACATCCACAGCAACCAATTATGAATTTACCGGTAGCGGAAGCGGAGAAATTAAAATTTCTTACACCAATACCGCCTATAAATCATTCTATATCAAGAGTCTTTCTGTAATGACAGAATAAACAGAACTCTTATTGCTACAATCGCACCGCCCTCGCCTCCAGCGCTCGGGCGGTGCTTTTTTATTCAGCCCTCGTCCATCCACCTCTCCTCCACCTTCCTCCCTCTATCCTCCTTCTCTCCTTCTCTCCTTCTCTCCTTCTCTCCTTCCTATATGCCGTTCTCTGTGAAAAAAAGAACTTGTGGCGTGCTCAAAAAATTTTTACAAAAGGAGCCAATAAGTTTACGATTAGAGGTGAAAAATTCACAAATAGAGGCAACAACTTTGCACTTTCTAAAAATATTACTAACTTGCAGGCTGAAAAGTAAATAATGCAACGTTTCAACTCCAATACTCGCTATAGTTCTTGTAAGTTGCTAATAATAAGCAGCTTAGGAGTTCCTGATTTCAGGAAATCAAACGATTGTCCATATCTTTCGCCACTAACGGCTGTGCAGTTCCGTACTTAGTATTAGGAACTGTATTACTTTTAAAAACATTTACAAGAAAATTAAAAAACATCTACATTATGAGAAAAATGAATAAAAAAACAATCTCTCCCAAGGGGAACTACAAAGTCCCCGACTGCGTGGTGACGAATGTCAACCTCGCAGTGAATGTTATGTCCGGTGTACTCGGCTCAGCCAACGCTCCGGGGGAAAGCCTCCAGGAAAGCACAGACTACACCTATAACTATTAATCTTACTGCCATGAAAAAGTTTTTATTTTCTATCATGTTCGTAGCGGTAGCCGTTATGACATTGGGCTCTTGCGCCAAAGAGCAGGCAGTTAATGATTCTGCAGAGAAATTGCTTCATTTTACAGTTCGCACAGCAGCCAGCAAAACATACATCAGTGAAGGAACAGCTGGCGCATATGCTGTCGGCTGGCACCAAAATGATGAGATTGGTTGCTTTACAGGCGCAATCGCTTCAGGAACAAAGGCAGACTTCAATCTGAAAAATCAGGATGCAGATGGTGCAACTGCAACATTTGATGGTGTGGCAGCAGCCACGCCAACAGGCACATTCAAAGCAGTTTATCCGGCATCCGCAATATTTGGGGGTTATGCTGATGGTACTGTGGGGGTTGAGGTAAAATCCACTCAGGCTCCATCCAGTACATCCTTCGACACCACTGCTGACATTCTTGTATCACAGGCATGCGACTATATCTCTGATGGTTCAAATGTTGTTCTTGATGACATTTTCTTCTCCAGAATTCTTTCAGTTGTTAGGGTTAATGTGAAGGGCACTGATGCTGCAGGGCAAAAGATTTCCTCACTTAAAATTACTGCTCCAAGCGGAACAGTGCTTACCGGTAGGGCCGCTATTAATATGACCAACAGAACAATAAGTCAATGGACTATGAGCGGCAATACTGTCGAAGGAAAGCCTACGGAGGATGTGTTCATCAATGATGACACTTTTAATGCTGTTTACCTGTTAGTAAACCCGACGACAATCGTACAGGGTTCTGAAGTTACAATATCAGGTTCTACCAATTCGCATGACTTCTCCAAAACAATAACCGTTACAGGTAAAGACTTGATTTTCCCCGCAGGCCAGATTGCAGTATTGAATATTACCATTAGTTCATCTGACCTCTCTGCAAAAGCCAGTCTTGCCGGAGAGTATATTATGACAGGTACTAGCGGAGGGAAAATATATGCGGCTAAGGCATATGCAGGCACTGACAATAATATTAAGTCGGTTGAAATAACAGAAACTGATGCAACCAATCATCTTTTCACTACCGACCAAGATGATTTAAAGATTACTCTTACTGCGGTATCGCCGGCTCAGGTGGGTGGTGAAGATAATTATTACACCATCCAAGATGCAAATGATTATTATCTGTATGTATCATCTTCTTCGGATAATTATCTGAAAGGTACTGCTCCTGCTTCAACCACTTTAGGAGTAAATTATTATTTTTCTGTGGTAAAAGAAAGTGATGGTACATTTACAATTAAGGCAGACAAATCATCATATACTCGAAATCTTGTCCGCTTTAATTCCGGCACTAACCCTAAAATATTCTCTTGCTATGCGTCCGGTCAGAATCCGGTTACTCTTTATCCCTATGCCAACCTTACCGTTGACACAACTCCTCAGATTCTAAGCGTTTCGCCCACTTCACTGACTTGGACTGCTGCAGAGGGCACTACGCCAAAGACCATCACGGTTACAACCAAGCACAGTACGGGCATTTCAGCGAATGTGTCTCCCACCGATGATTTCACTATCCAGATAACAGACGGCGACGCCTCCGATGGAACAGCCGAGGTTAAGGTTACTCCAAATGCAGCAGCGGGTGCCGCAGCTCGCAACGCAACGTTGAGCATCACGGCATCTGATGGCGTTAATACTTCTGCTGCAACCGACGTGGCTCTTACTCAACAGTCTTCGAGCGCACCGTCAACTGTCACAGATGTGCTTGATCCAAACACTTTTGGAAAAAGTGGATCTGGAAGTTATAGTACCGTAAGCGGAGTATCAGTTACTTCACCTGCTGTTTATAGTGCTAATTTGGCAGGGTCATATAACTCAATCCAACTTCGTGCAACTAATCCTTCCGGAATAGTCACTACAACCTCTGGCGGTGATTTAAAGTCTGTAAAAATCACTTTTAATACAAATTCATTAGACAAAAGAAAGGTTGATGTATATGGTCATACAAGCGCATATACTGGCCAGGTGATTTATATGATACTGGAACGAGAGGTACTCTTATTGGCAGTGCAACTTATGATAAATCAGGATCAGGCACTGTTACTTATACCGTAGCGGTACCCGCAAATACTTATCAGTACATCGGTCTTCGCTCTTCTTCTGGAGCACTTTATCTTGATAGCGTTGAGATTGAGTGGGAATAATTGATAAGTAATCAACATTATTTCACACCATATTTTTCTCGCACCGCCCTTGCACAAGCATCCGGGCGGTGCTTTTTTATCCCCTTCCCACCCGCCGTCCTCACAGCCCAGTAAGCCTCCGACAAAGTGTAAGGTAGGCCTCCGATAAAGTGTAAGCCTCCGACAAAGTACGTTCATTGACACCCTATAACAAACGAGTGACAGCGAACTTTGGAAAGTTGCTGTCACTTTGCCGTTATAACACCGAAGTTGCTGCGAGTTTCCGATAGTTGCTGCCACTTGCAGCGAGTCGCACGCAACTCGCAGCTACTTGTTGTCAGCTTCCACCCACACCTTCTCTTCATCTCATCTCCATTTCCATCTCGCCAGCCAGTCCTCATTTCCGCTACATGGTATGACGTTTCTGGCCTTTTTCGTCATACCCCCTCCCCAAAAAACGTAGGGCTACGACGCTTTCGGCCTTTTTCGTCATATCATGAAAGACGACCGAAACCATGGTTGAGCATTTCATGCCTTTATTGGGGATAATGTCGTAAAAGATGTCGTAAAAGAAATCTCTGAAAGACAGAGGGTTATATTAAAATTAATGCGAGAAAATGATAGAATAACAACAATGGAGTTGTCGCAAAAAGTGGGAGTGACGTCTAGAACCATTCAGCGGGAAATCGCCAAACTTACAGAAATGGGATGTGTGTCTCGAATTGAAGGACGAAAAATAAGATATTGGAAAGTAATTGAGTAAGCCGCCGACTGTTTTTACAAAAAGCTCACAACTATATTTGCAAAACAATCAAATACCATATTACATAATTTGTATTCACACTTTTTGTAATTACATTTTTTGTATTATATTTGTGCAAGAATACTTAAATAGAGATAAAAAGCACGAATTATGGAGACTCCGTTCATTTTTGGAAAAATTGCCACAGATAAGAATTTTACTGACCGGGAGCAGGAAACCGCAAGCTTGGTTAAGAGTTTCAAGTCGTTAATCAATACGATTATCATTTCACCTCGCCGCTGGGGAAAGAGTTCACTTGTGAATAAGGCTGCGGAGTTGGCAATGGAGCAGGATAGCGAGTTGCGCATCTGCCATATTGATCTTTTCAATGTGCGAAACGAGGAACATTTCTATTCTTTGCTTGCTCAAAAGGTTATAGCTGCAACATCTTCTAAATGGGAAGAGGCGGTTGAAAGCGCAAAGAGTTTTTTCTCGCATCTTGTCCCGAAAATAACTATCGGTACAGATCCGACAAATGAGGTTTCAATTGATTTTGATTGGGAGGATGTAAAGCGCAATCCGGATGAAGTGCTTGATCTTGCAGAGAAAATTGCTCAAAAGAAGGGGCTCAAAATCGTTGTTTGCATGGATGAGTTTCAGAATATCGCGGAATTTACAGATCCCGACTATTTTCAGAAGAGGTTGCGCTCACATTGGCAACATCATCAGAATGTTGGCTACTGCCTATACGGCAGCAAGAGGCATATGATGTTGGAGGTTTTTACCAACTCTTCCAAGCCATTCTACAAATTCGGCAACTTGGTTTTTCTCAATAAGATTGACACCCCATATCTCGTTGAGTTCTTCAAGAGCCGTTTTGCCGATACAGGCAAGAGTATCAGCGATGAGGCAAGCCACTTAATCGTTGAACTTGTAGATAATCATCCTTATTATGCACAACAGTTGGCGCAGCAATCGTGGCTGAGGACAAAAGATGAGTGTACAGCGGAGATTGTACGAGAGGCGCACGCAGTACTGGTGGAGCAGTTAAGCCTGTTGTTTGTAACGATTACCGAAACGCTTACCAATCAACAACTTAACTATCTCAAAGCGCTTGTTGCGGGAGAAAATGCTATTAGTTCAACTGCAGTAATGCATCGTTATCAAATATCCTCTCCGACATCAGTCGCCCGCTCAAAAGCGGCACTTATCAAGAAAGATATTTTGGATAACAATGCCGGCGAAATTTCATTCCAGGATCCGATTTATGCCTATTGGTTGAAAACCGAGTATTTTGGCATGACCCCCGAAAGTTAGACAAAAAATCCGAAGCACTTTAATTTTCAGTATACAGAGATATTTTTATATCAAAGTGTCACTCTATACTGAAAACTTTCGGCCATTATTGCCTTATCATGAGCAGCTCGACAACGACTTGTCAATTATTTCTAATATCCACATATTTGGAGCTTTCTTGCTCCGCTTTATGGCGAGGTAAACAGTAAAAATCTGAACAGTAAAACATAAATTACTGCATTTTCTGTTCAAAAATTAACTATTTATAATGTTTGCAGCTGTCGCAGATTGACCGACTGTTGCTGCAGAACGATTGATTATCGCTTCAAACCAATTGCTTACCTCCTTAGGTACCGCTGTCTTTTATCTTCTGGGAATTTTTCGATGGCATAGCGGAGCATTGTGCGGGGCATCTTTTTATATCTCGGCTCTAAAAAGGCTTCCAATGCTCCTACATCTCTTTTCCCAGCTTCTCTCAGCAGCCAACCGACAGCCTTTTGAATAAGGTCGTGCGGATGATGCAGGAGAATGTCAGAAATATTGAAAGTGTCTTGCAGTTCTCCGTGCCTGATAAAGGTCATAGTGCTGACTATCCCTATCCGCTGCTCCCAAATGGTCTTGCCCTCACTCGCGAGTTTGTATAGCAGAGTCCTGTCCTTGTCGAGCAGCCAGACGCCTAATAGATTATAGCATGAGAGGTCCACTAAGTCCCAATTGTTTATGCGGTCGGTATGCGCCAAATAAAAGTCGATGCATTGGCTTTGCAAGTCCGGATTATTTTTGGCATGCGAGAAGATTTCTATTAGCGAGAGCAGGGCGGCAAGCCTGATTTCGTGATATTCGCTCAATAGGCACTCTTCCAATAGCTTGAAGTTCATTTCTTTCCAGCAACGCCTAACCGCCTCCCGGGTTTGAGGCACCTTGATGCCCAAAAACTTATCTCCCTCTCCATACTCCCCGGGCCCCGTCTTGAAAAAGCGGGATAACCCCTCCACCTGCGATTGATTCCGCAGAGCCATCATCTCCCTGATAAGGCGGTTATTGCTCATATCTATCTCGACCGTCATTTTACTGTGGTTGGCATTCTATCGCTATTATTCGCTCTATCACCATCTCTTCGCCTTCTCCTACTTTCGGCTCCTCCTGTTCTGCCGCCTCTCCGCTTCTCCTGCTCTCGGCCTCTCCTGCTCTGCCGCCTCTCGGCTTCTCCTTCTCTCGGCCTCTCCTGTTCTGTCGCCTCTCGGCTTCTCCTTCTCTCGGCCTCTCCTGTTCTGTCGCCTCTCCGCTTCTCCTTCTCTCGGCCTCTCCTGTTCTGCCGCTTCTCCGCTTCCTGTGCGGAGCAAAGATACGAATTTACCCTTCATGGTAAAGCAATAAAGGCCTAAAACGCTTAACCCTGGTTTTGGTTGACTTTCATGGTATAACAAAAAAGGCCTAAAACGTCGTAGCCCCTCCATTTTTGTAGGGGGGCTTGAGCAGAAAGGGCCGAAAATGCTTTACCATGTGGCGGAAATGGGGATTTCGGCGGCATGAGATGGCGGGGCTGAGAAAGCGTGTGGAGACGGAGGTGGTTGCCGACGGGAATGGAGAGGAGGCAGCCAGAGCCGCAGTAAACCACGCAGTAAACCACGCAGGAAACGGCAGGAACGGAGCGCCTGTTACAGTCATTCTAAGAGTTCTCCCCGGCGAATACCATTAAATCGCAAGAAAATATGTACTTTTGTAATTACATTGATTATTGCAGAAAATCACTCTGCAAATCTAAGATTTGTATCAAGATGACTTTCGAAAACAAGATAGAAGCGGCTGTGCAGGAAATGTTTGACCGCATCAGTTTCGCCGAGCAGCCGGCAGGGCTTTACGACCCTTTAAGATATATGATAAGAATAGGAGGCAAGCGCATACGCCCCAAGCTTTGCCTTACCACCTATTCGCTTTTCTGCGACAATTTTTCTTCCGAAATAGAAGAGCCGGCTTTGGGGCTGGAGATTTTCCATTCCTTCACCCTTATGCACGACGATATTATGGATCGCAGCCCTCTCAGGCGCGGCAGAGAAACCGTTTGGAAAAAATGGAACGAGGATACCGCCATACTTTCCGGGGATGCCATGCTTATAGAGGCATACAGGCGCATTGCAAGAACTCCCCAGCCTGCTCTTCCCAAAGTCTTGGATCTTTTTACCGACACTGCGGCGCAGGTATGCGAGGGGCAGCAGATGGATATGGAATTTGAGTCGAGGGATATGGTGGAAATGATTGAATACGAGCAGATGATAGGCCTTAAAACCGCCTGTCTCTTAGCTTGTTCGGCAGAAGTGGGGGCTTTGGTTGCAGGAGCGGGTAAAGCGGAGTGCGACGCCCTTTATAATTACGGCTATCAGTTAGGCATGGCTTTCCAGATTGCTGACGACTATCTTGATGCCTTCGGGGATGAAAAAGTTTTCGGAAAGCCCATAGGAGGCGATATTATAAATTGCAAAAAGAGTTGGCTGACAGTTCGGGCAATCGAGAAGGCAGGCGAAAAAGCAAGCGGAAAAGCAGATAAAAAGTCCGCAGAAACCTCCAACCTTCTCAATATCCTTGATTCGCAAGCACTTACAGATGAGGAGAAGGCTGCTAAAATAGCCCGTGTGAAAAAGATTTATGTAGAACTTGGGGTGGATAAAGATGCCCGTCAGGCTATAGAGAGCTATTCCGAAAAGGCGATGGAATCGCTGTCCGGGCTTGGTTTGAGCCATGTGAAGGAAGAAGCTCTCCGCCGTTTTGCAGATCATCTTATAGGGAGGGTTAAATGAAACCGGGAGAGGCGATAGTTGTGAAGAATGCGGGCAGTCATTTTATGCTGAGCCGCCTCCCTGAATGGAACCCGTTCCCTGCGATTATGCGTGGAAAAATCCGCTTGGAAGATACAGAGTCCACCAATCCCATAGCCGTAGGAGATAGAGTCAGCTATGTTCAAGAAGAGGATATAGCGGTAATCACCGAAGTGCTTGAGCGCAAGAATTATATGATTCGCAAATCCACCAATTTAAGCCGGCAAAATCATGTGATTGCGGCCAATTTGGATAGGGCGGTCATAGTGGTAAGCCTTTATCTGCCCGAAATAAAACTGCCTTTCCTCGACCGTGTGCTGGTAACCTGCGAAGTATATGGGGTTAAGCCCGTGATTGTCTTGAATAAGATAGACCTTTATCCTGAAGCGGCGGAGGAAATAGAATATTTTGTGGATGTCTATACAAAGATAGGATATAAGGTGCTTAAAACCTCTTGCAAGACCGGAGAGGGGATAGATGAGTTGAGGAGTATATGCTCAGATGGAGTATCGCTGTTTTCGGGCGAGTCGGGAGTTGGCAAATCCTCCATAATCAAGGCTTTGGACCCTTCCTTATCTCCAAGAATCGCCCAAATCTCCTTAGCCCACCTGCAAGGCCGGCACACCACCTCGCTTTATGAAATGTACCCTCTTGGCGCTTCGGCCAAAGCCGAAAAAGGCGATGCCGGCGGCAGTTGTCTTGAAGGCGGTATAAAAAGCGATACAGGCGATAGTTGTCCTGATGGCGGTAAAAAAGGCGATGCCGGCGACTGCTGTTCTGATAGCGGTCAAGAAGAGTCGGTTCTGCAACATAACGGCTTCATTATCGACACCCCCGGCTTAAGGGGATTCGGCCTTGTGGACCTCGAAAAAGAAGAGATTGCCTTATATTTTCCCGAAATGCTCCGAGTGGGCCGCAAATGCTTTTTTACTCCATGCACCCATACGCACGAGCCGGATTGTGCAGTGAAAGAGGCTATTGAGAAAGGAGAGATAAGTCCTGAGCGTTACAATTCCTATTTGGGAATGCTGGAAGAGGACGGCAAGTTCCGTTAGGACAACCGACCAGGAAAAAGTATAGAGTTTGAAGAATAACGATAGAGCCGGAAAAGAGCAACGAGAGGCGAAGAACGACGCTTACAAAAAAATGAGCAGTAATGAGTTTAAAGAATAATAAACTTGAAATAATGGCGCCGGCGGGCAATTTCGAGTGCCTTAGAGCCGCGATTCAAGGGGGTGCCGATTCCATATATTTCGGAGTCGGACATCTGAATATGCGTTCTCATTCGGCAAGCAATTTCAGCCCTGACGACCTTGCAGAGGTAGTCCGGCAATGCCACGAGGCCGGAGCAAAGGCCTATCTTACGCTGAACATCTGCCTTTACGACAAAGACCTCTCTCCCATGAGCGAGACCTTAAACCAGGCAAAAGCTGCCGGAGTGGATGCCATAATAGCTTCCGATATGGCCTGCATTGCCTATTGCCGTGAAATCGGGCTGGAAGTTCATATCTCCACCCAACTCAACATATCCAACATCGAATCCCTGAAGTTTTATTCCAAGTTTGCAGATGTTGTGGTTTTGGCTCGCGAACTTAATTTATTTCAAGTTAAAGAAATCCATAAAGCTATTCAGGAGCAGCAAATTACAGGGCCGAATGGAGAGCTTGTAAGAATAGAAATGTTCGCTCACGGGGCTCTTTGCATGGCGGTAAGCGGCAAATGCTATCTCAGTCTTCACTCCTATGGCACCTCCGCCAACAGGGGAGCCTGTATGCAGATTTGCAGGCGTGGTTATGAAGTCACAGACCTTGAAACCGGCAATAAACTGAATATAGACAACAAATATATAATGTCTCCCAAAGACCTTTGCACCATAGAGTTTATGGATAAGATGGTAGATGCCGGCGTAAGGGTGTTCAAGATAGAAGGGCGTGCCCGAAGCCCTGAATATGTAAAGCGCTGCAGCGAGTGCTACCGAGCCGCCGCCGATGCTGTTTCCAACGGCACTTACACTCCTGAGCTCGCCGCATCACTAAAGGAAAAACTTGCCGAAGTGTTCAATCGCGGCTTTTGGGACGGATATTATATGGGCGCAAAGTTGGGGGAATGGAGCAAGGTTTACGGCAGCAACGCCACCAAACGCAAGGTTTATCTCGGTAAAGTCACCAATTGGTTCAGCAAGCTCGGCGTGGCGGAAATCACGGTGGAAACCACCGACCTTCATAAAGGCGATACCCTGATAGCGATTGGCGCCACCACGGGGGTTGTGGAATTTCCGGCTGAGGACATCCGCTTGGAGTATACCCCTGTTGAGATTGTTCCAAAGTCATCAATCTGCTCGGTAAAAGTAGAGGCGGTGGGTAATAATGGCAAGCCTTTTGATAAACTGCATCGGGGCGACAAAATTTTTATTTGGAAAGACGCATGAAAAAAATATTTATTCCGCTGATTATTCTGTCGGCATCATTATTTGCCGGCGCACAGAGCAAAAGTTTTAATCTTGGTCGTTGGATGCAAACGCAATCCGCTCTGCTCCAGGAACTTAACCGCAGTTATGTGGATTCTCTTCCGATAGAGCGCATGCAAAAGGCGAGCATCGATGCCATGCTCTCCATCCTCGACCCATATACCATTTGGGTGTCGGAGGAGGAGGGTGAGGATTTTGAGCTGATGATAAGTAAAACCTATGGAGGTATCGGAGCCATAATATACAAGCAGGACAAAGACGGCCCCGTGTTTATCAATGAGCCTTATGCAGATTCTCCGGCGGCGAAAGCAGGACTGCGCTGCGGAGATGCCATCTATGCAATCGACGGCAAAACCACCATCGGCCTGAATGCCACAGAGGCATCCGACAGAATGAGAGGCAAGCCCGGCACCCAGGTTACTTTCAAAGTCAAAAGGGTATATACCGGTAAAGAAGAAGATATCACAATCACCCGCGAGCGCATTCATATCCCCGATATAGAATATGTTGGAATCCTGGAAGACGGCAAAACGGGTTACATCCTCCTGAGCGGCTTTACCGAAGGGGTGGCCAACGATGTCCGTTCTGCCATAAAAGAGCTTAGGGAGAAGGGGATGGAGCGCTTGGTGCTGGATCTTCGAGGCAACGGCGGCGGCATTTTGCAAGAAGCCGTCAAGATAGTGGGGCTTTTTGTTCCCAAAGGCTCCTTGGTGGTAACCTCAAAGGGGAATGAGTATAGCAGAGATGAGATTTACAGGACTGTAAATGACCCTGTTGAGCCCAAGCTCCCGCTTATCGTATTGGTGGATTCCGGCTCGGCTTCCGCTTCCGAAATTGTGGCCGGCAGTCTTCAGGACTATGACAGAGCCACCATTATGGGCAACCGCACTTTCGGCAAGGGTCTTGTGCAGAGCGTCCGTCCAATGCCTTACGGCGGACATCTAAAAATCACCACTGCAAAATATTATATCCCCTCAGGACGATGCGTTCAGGCAATAGATTATACAAACCGCAATGAGGACGGCTCGGTTGGCAATATCCCTGATTCTCTTACGCACGAATTCACCACTGCTCACGGCCGTAAGGTGCGCGACGGTGGAGGCATCACCCCCGATGTGGAGCTCAAGCGCCGCGAGTACAGCCGTCTGACCTACTCTTTGGTGCTAAGCGGTATAATAGAGCAGTATTGTCTTGATTATGTGCGTTCGCATGAAAGCATCCCCCCGGCAAAAGATTATCATTTCGATGATTACGAAGGCTTTATAGAATTTGCCAAAGCAAAGAAATTCGATGCCCGCACCTCGGCCCGCGCTTCTTACGACCGTATGGTGGAAGAGCTTAAAAAAGATGGTCTGGAAGAGTCAATGAAGGAGGAGTTGGAGGCTTTACAGGTCAAGTTGGACCTTGATAAAGAAAGTTTTCTCCGCCTTAAAAAAGATGAAATCGTTCCGTTTATCGAGCAAAGTATAGTAGCCCGATATTATTTCCAAGAGGCAGCCGTCGAAATCTCCATCCGCTATGACGATGCTCTTAGGCAGGCATTGGTGAGTCCGCTGATACAATATTAAGGCTGATAGAAAATTAAGAAGGCAGGCAGTTGGATTATGAAACTGATATTCGCCACAGGAAATCCGGGAAAATTACATGAGGCTAAAGAAATACTCGGCCCCTCCTATGAAGTTTTTGGTCCTGCCGATTTGGGCTTGGATTGGGAGATAGAGGAAACAGGGAATACCTTTCAAGAGAATTCTCTGTTAAAGGCCAAGCATATATTCAATCAATGCGGCCTGCCCTGCTTTGCCGATGACAGCGGTCTTGAGGTTGATGCTCTTGACGGAGCCCCGGGCATACATACCGCCCGCTATGCTTCCGACCATAATTTCGCCGACAATATCGCCTATCTGCTTTTCAAATTGGGCTCCATCTTTCCTTTGCAGGAAGGTTGCAAAAGCACTTCTTCGCGGGATTTATTTCCAGGGGCGGCGCGCTTCCGTTGCGTTATAACACTTATCCTGAAAGACGGAACACCTCATTTTTTCGAGGGGACTGTGGAAGGAAGAATAGCGCGTCAGGCTTATGGGGAGCACGGATTCGGTTATGACCCCGTGTTTGTGCCCGATGCTTTTCCGGAGAATACCATGGCGGAACTTTCCGATGAAGCGAAAAACTCCATCTCCCATCGCGGCGTTGCTCTCCGTGCCCTATCCGAATTTCTAAAAAAATAAGGGGATTTTTTGCGGAGGGAAGCGCCTTCGCCGGCAATCGGCTAAACTGCCATGTTGCTCTACCACCCAATCGACTAACCTGTCGTACAGCTCCGCCGGCCATATGGTTTTTCTATTCAAACAACTCTGAAAGAACCGCAAGGGAGCGGATGTTGAGTCTGTAGTCGAGATGCGAGGACAGGTATTGCAGAATAGTGTCAGCGATTTCGCCTCGCAAACGGCCGTTCAAAGGAAAAACCAAGGATTCCTCGTATGGGCCCATAAGTCCCTTCAACTCCTTTATATATTCACCCGCGAAAGGAGCGAGGTCGGGAAGGGTGGGAGTGAAGCCCATGGCAGAGCAAAGTTCCAGCAACCAACGCAAGTGATAATTCGCAAAAGATTCATCAAGGGCATCCAACGTAAGAATGCTTTTCTCGCACCATTCATAAAGACCGGGCTCAATGCCATCGCGAAGAGTGCGGTATAAGACTTCCGCCATAAACAGCGAAATTGCGCTTTTGCCCATATCGCTTCGCAGACCGCTTAGAGGATACAGCGCCATTGCTTTGCTCAATCTCCATAAATCCGACTTCGGATTTTCCGTAACCTCCACGCTCATAATGGAAAGCGGCTGCCATCCGGCCATTGTGCCGCTTTTGTTCCCCTTGCTTACTATAAAGCTGCGCCTTCCGAAATCGGGGCTGAGGGTATGCACCACCAAATTCCTTTCCCCCACCTTTGTGGTGTTCAAAACAATTATTCGTGTCGCCGTAACCATAGACAAACAAAAATAGCGAAAATAATTCGTATCTTTGAAGGTTTACGAAAAATCAGAAAAACATATAATGAAAACCCTTCCTTTAATATTTGCAACACTTGCACTTTCCGCCACCATAGCCGTGGCAGAGACAAATCCGCGTTGGATTCGTCAAAACTCCATCTCTCCCGATGGACAAAAAATAGCCTTTGTATATCAAGGCGATATTTTCATAGTATCATCCGAGGGCGGCCAGGCCATGCAGCTCACCACCAATGAGGCTCACGACACCGAGCCTATCTGGAGTCCGGACGGCAAATATATTGTATTCGCCTCTTACCGCGAAGGCAGCAAGGACATTTGGGCAATGCCTTCCAAAGGCGGCACCCCATACCGGCTGAGCGACTTTGGCGGACGAGAAACACCTTTCACAATATCTCCCCAAGGCAAACTCTATTTCGGGGCGAACATTCAGGAAGATCTAAAGAGCAGCGTTTTCCCCGGTGACAATAAACTCTATAGCATTGATTTTCAAAAATCTCTTGATGCCGCTATGGCGGGCAAAGCTCTTCCAGTCCCCGTCGGGGAGCTCCCTTTCACTATCAGTAATCTTAGCGTAAATGCCGAAGGTACAATTCTTTATGAAGACTTGAAAGGCTATGAAGATTCTTTCCGCAAACATCACACTTCGGCTGTCACCAGGGACATCTGGCAAAAAAAAGATGGGCAGTTCTCCAAGCTTACCGACTTCCCCGGCGAGGACCGCAACCCCGTTTGGGCTCCTGACGGCAAAAGTTGGTATTATCTTTCCGAACAGTGGAACACTCGCAAAGGCGGCCCTAACGGTGAAATCACCGACTCTCCCCAGGTGGACGATTGGGGCGGAGACTCCAATATCTACAAAAACGACGGCACAAGGCTCACACATTTTGAAAAAAATCCGGTCAGATACCTCTCCACCTCCGGCGATGGCCTTATGGCTTTCAGTTGGAACGGA
>Ga0255345_1000391_pt1 | contig 73222 bp, 49 predicted proteins | sample wastewater_treat_6_FD_192415 | JGI IMG/M metagenome (GOLD analysis project Ga0255345, IMG submission 192415) | Wastewater microbial communities from Lulu Island WWTP, Vancouver, Canada - plant20 | ecosystem: Engineered > WWTP > Wastewater > Unclassified | place: Canada: Vancouver, British...
GGGGACAGGGGCAGGGGCAGGGACAGGGGCGGGGGCAGGGGCAGGGGCAGGGACAGGGGCAGGAGGCGGGGGTGGAGTCTGGATCAGGGGCTTGTTATGAAAGTTGTGATCGTTGCAGGTGGGCAAGGGGTTGGAAAGACTGCGGTTTTGCTGCACCTTTTGCGTCACGCTCAAAAGGCTGGGCTAAAAGCTGGCGTGTTCAAGATTGACGCGCTTGATGCTGGTGATGAACTGGTTTTCATCCAAGCCGGTTTTGCAGCCAAAGGTCACAGCGCCAAGGATGTATGCCCAGATCACGAGGCCATGGTGTCTCTTGGTCGAGCTTGGGACTGGGCCGAGGACCTGGGCCTTGACCTGCTGTGCATTGAAACAGCCGGCCTTTGCCACAGATGTTCACCATTTTTAAAGCGAGCCCTTGCCATCTGCGTTGTCAGCGGGCTTGCCCACCTTGGCACCCCTGAAAGCATGCGCCCCATTGTCGAGGCCTCCGACCTGATTGTTTTGACCAAAACCTCGCTGATAAGCCCAACCGAGCGACACATCTTTACCGCCAAACTAAGGGCCATCCAACCCCAAGGACGAGTTTTCAACGTCGACGGATTAACCGGTGAAGGCGTTGGCGACTTGGCCGCTATGGTGCTTGATTCCAGGGACATCAGATTCATGGATATCGAGCCTTTAAGGGTGACTTTACCCATGGGCTACTGCCATTTTTGCCAGGGCATTGGCTCAGGGCACGAAAGATAAATTGCAGGAGGGATAATGCCCAAAATGACCACTATGAAGATTGAGGCTGGCACCGACAAAAGCGGCGCGGCCGAGTCATACGGGGCATTGTCATTTCATGGCGGCCAGGTGGTAGCCATCTGTGGCCCCACAGGCTCTGGAAAAACGCGGCTCCTGTCGGACATGGAGCGCTTGTCACAAGGGGATTCCCCCACTCGCCGCAAGGTTTCCCTTACTGGCGTTGATGAAAAGCTGGTTGAATCTGGTTTCGCGGTCGGTCGAATCAGTCAAACGATGCAGTTCTTCCTTGACCTCTCAGTCGATCAATTCATCGAAATGCACGTGGCCGCCCGCAGCGCCAATACTGACAAAAGTGCGGTTATAAAGGCCGCCAACAACCTTGCAGGTGAGCCGATGTCGGGCTCGCAGCCTCTAGCCACACTATCCGGAGGCCAAGCCAGGGCCTTGATGGTCGCGGATTTGGTTCTGGTGGCCAACGCCCCAGTGCTTTTAATCGACGAGATCGAGAACGCTGGAATTGATCGCCATGCAGCGCTTGAGTTTTTGGTCAAAGAAAACAGGCTAGTTTTTTTGGCCACCCACGACCCATTAATCGCGTTAAGGGCTCATAAACGTTTGATTTTGGGTGAAGGCGCCATCAAGCAAGTCATTGAAACCAGCCCAGGTGAACTGCAGACCGCCGCCAAACTAGAGGCCACCGAGCGCGAAGTCAAAGAGCTACGTCGGCGCCTGCGCTACGGCGAATCGCTTGGTTAACGCCAGCTAGTGCTGAGGGACTTTCCACAACAAATCTTCCAGCGATTTTCGCTTCTTGGCACTGGCCTCATCCGCGGGATAGCCCAATGGGGTAAACGCCACAGGATCAATTTCAGGCGGCAGATTAAGCAGTTGCCTTGTGGCCTCATCATCAAAATTGCAAATCCAACAGGTACCAAGCCCAAGCTCGGCTGCCTGCAATACAATGTGGTCCATCACTATTGCGCCGTCAATATTGGCGTGGTTTTTACCATCTTTACGCACCCAGGCCTTGTCTGTTTCCGCCAAAACTCCCAACACATACGGTCCCTCGACGAACCAAGGGCGGTGATAAATTCGCGCCAGCGTCTCTTCATGCCCCTTTGTTTCCAGCACCACAATCTTAAACGCCTGTTTATTTGCTGCAGTAGGGGCCAACCTAGCCGCCTCCAAAATCAGCTCCAGGTCTTCCTTCTTCACCGCGTCTGGCTTATAACCACGGACACTCCTGCGATTTTTAACCAACTCCTGAAAACTCACATTACCTCCTTACACCAACAACCTGGCCCCGATTGTAGCCCAATGCAAGGCCCCTGTCCCTGTTGACGCAACTTTAGATACCCCAAAACTAGGCACCAAAAAGCGAATTTGCCCATGTCACGAAGACTAGGCGGGGATTATTGAACGCCGAGCATCGGCAGGATGCCAACTCGTTTATTACTTCCTGTATTATAAGACTGGCGGGTGTCCGTAGGAGGTTGAGCACATGAGAAGGAGATTATTGATACCCGCATCTATCTTGGCTTTCGTTTGTATCTTTATCGCTGTATCCGGTTGCTCAAACACTGAAACGCTGGAAAAGGAGTTGCCTTTGGAGACGGGCGAGCCGTCAGACGACCTGTCTGAAGTTGAGTTGCCTTCGGATAATAACGAGCCTGCAGATGACCTGTCTGAAGTCGAGTTGCCTTTGGATAATAACGAACCAGCGGATGACCCCGTTGATGACACTTGCCAGCCAGATAAGCAAGGCCAGGGTTGCACATGCGTATCCAGTGTGCGCAGCTGTGCCAATGCATTATGTATGTCTACGGAAGGGCGAATGGGTTACCGCTGTGCTGAACCTTGTGGGCTAAATGAAGGTTGTCGGAGCTTTGAGGCGTGCATGAACATGTCTGCAGGGGAGCCAGTGTACTTTTGCTGGGATGTTCGTGATCGACTGTGTTTGCCTTGCAAAGAATACCGGCAGTGTTTTGGCGGTACGTGGTCTATCTGCGCCTCCCTTCCGCAGGGTGGAGATGAAAAAGTGTGCTTAATCACCTGCGACTCCACCAGCGACTGCCCCGAGGACTACGACTGCATGATGCATCCCACCCTACGCAAGAACGTCTGCTCTCCGTCGTCTGGTCAATGCCCTCCCCTAAACTGATCAGCGTTCGGCGTCAGGAAGGTAAGCACGTTAAGCTCATAAGACACATTCTATGCCTCGGTCCAAGACTAGGCGCGGATTGCCAGCGCAAAAAAGCCCCTTGTTACAATGACCTCAAATATGCTAAAAGGCTCTTTCCATTCGCCGGGGTGGTGGAATGGTAGACACAGGAGACTTAAAATCTCCAGATCTTTATGGTCGTGCGGGTTCGAGTCCCGCTCCCGGCACTTTTGGCCCGCTTTTTGTCAATAATTTCCAATGGTTGTCTTTGAGGGCTGTGAATGTTGATTGGTGGAAAAGGTTGCAGTGAGCCTCGTTTATTGCCAGATGGCTGGGTTTTGGAAAAGGCCCAGCTAAAGGACCTAGACACTATAATTTCCTTTAACCGATCCATGGCCAAAGAAACAGAAGGCAAGGACCTAGACCTTCAGACTGCCACCAGCGGAGTCAAGGCCGTCTTATCCGACCCAAATCGCGGTTTCTATCTCATCGTTCGAGATGAATTAGACAATCTAGTTGGCCAGCTGATGGTCACCTTCGAATGGAGCGACTGGCGTTCCGGCTGGTTTTGGTGGATTCAAAGCGTATACGTACGCCTAGATTCTCGCAACCGCGGAGTTTACGCCGCCCTCCACTGCAAAGTCCTTGAAATGGCAAAGGAACAGAACGATGTCGTAGGCCTCAGACTGTATGTAGACAGCGACAATCACGTAGCCCAAGCCGCCTACCAGGCCCTGGAAATGGAACAAACCAGGTACCTCTTGTTCGAGTACCCAATTCATATCAAGTAAGAATGCAAGGCAAGTAAGAATGCAAAGATTGTTGTTTTCTTCAATGGCGCTTGCTCGAACATGAAGTCAGGCTGTACAATCGCCGCAATCGGAGGTTACTGGTAACAGTGGGTCTCACTGAATAGCTTCTGAATACTCTCATAATCGGTTTTTGCATCCGAGCTGACTGGTGTAAGTCGATATTATGGCGATTGTCTGTAGCAATAGCGTTCAAACAGGCGTAGGCACTGTAACAAATATAGGAGGATGCCATGAAAAATCTGCTAGCAATAACAGCTCTATTTACTTTTCTGATGTTGGTCGGCTGCTACGACCAGCCTAGTAAGCGTGCAAAAGGCGAAGAAGGTAAATCCGCAGAATCCGACAAGGATCCAACCTTGGAGAGCAAGGTGCCGAATGGTGATCGTGCGGAAGGCGAAGAAGGTAAGTTCGGTGATCCCGACAACGATCCAACTTTGAGCAACAAGATTGACCCCAAGAAGATTGGACTTGCAAACGTGCTTTCTAACCAGCTTGGTCGCAGTAGCGCCTTCGAGGAGCAAGTCGGCGACGATGCCGGTGATATGGGCTTTAAAGGATATGGCCCTGGTGGTTGGCAAACTGGCGGTTATGGCAGAATCCACGGCCTTGGCCGAGTTGATACCGGCGGTGGAATGGGAGAGCGTACAGACCTAGGAAAGAAAGGTACCAAGAAAGTTGGCCAGATGAAGCTTGGCTCTGGTGGTTTTACTGGGGTCTGCGAAAAAGAACACATCACCACCAACGTTATGCGTCGTGCTGGTGCTATTCGCGCCTGTTATGAGGCTCAGCTCCAGAGTCATGAGTCGTTGGCCGGTAAAACGATGATACGATGGACCATCGACGGTGAAGGTCGAGTTTCAGAAGCATCAATCAAATCTTCTACCCTTGGTAACGCAAAGGTTGAGGAGTGCGTGCTGAGGGTTATTCGCGCCATGAGATTCCAGAAGCCTGAAAGCGGTATCTGCGTTGTGCAGTGGCCGTTCATATTTTCCCCAGGCTAGGTTCATTACGTTTTGTGAAGTTAACGTAACCTTATGTAGATAACAACGAAACACCTAATGATTCGGTTGGTCCCTTGGACAACCCCAGCATCGACGCTGGAGATGCCTGGAAGGGGTTTCTTTTTGTGTTGAGGAGTCGTTTTCCATACAAAAACTCGGCTGGGAGGAAAGAAAAGATGCCGCCGTTATTAAAGGTTTGGGTGACGACGTAGCCACGATTTCCAGTCAAATAAATTTTCGCCTTTAATTCATTACGAATATTGGAGAATCATGATCACCATGTAGGTGGAAGTTTTTTGTGCCTTAATCCTTCGTTGATTTGTTCATCATTTGTATGTGCAGAAATCTTTGTTCTACCAGCTAGCTAAAACTAGGTGGTGATTTTTTGGGAGAATCTGTAAAACATGGTGCTTGCTCTAACAGAAAGTTTTGCTCTATAATCCGGCGACCAAGAGGTTTTTGATGTACGCTCCTCTTTTTGTGAACGATTCGTCTCTACATCCGGAAAACAGCAGTCGTGCGCTGCTAGTGAATCTAAATGCCCCCCCCCCCAATTTCCGGCTTAAGTGCTTAAAACAACAGCGTATATTTGGTACTGAGTCGAGGTCGTCTTCGCAGAACTTGTGTGTCAATGCTCATCAGATTCGGACCGACCACAAGAAACTGGTGCCTGGCCAAAAGAATGTTTTAACCCCTGAAATTCGTGAACACATAGCCACAATCTCAATTAACAAGGAGGGTAAGATGAAGTCGGTTTTCAGGACGTTACTTGCAGCATTGGTAGCCGTTTCAATTACGACCACCGCATCAATAGCTTCTGCTAAAGAAAAAGGTGCTTATGGGTGGTTGACTCAGGGTGCGGAAGTCTTACCGAAGGGGACTTATGCATTGGAAGTCCGGCTGGGTTGGCCATCAACCGATTTTGGTATTCACATCCCGCTTGGGGCCAAGTTTGAGCTCACGCCGTTTATTACCATTGACTACGGTTTTTACGATGCTCTGGTAGGAGCTCCGACCATTGGAAACACGCTTGGCTTCCAGTTGAAGGGGCTGCTTTGGAAGAGCGGCGGGAACGCAATCTCGCTTGGTGCTGACATAGGCTTTGCTATGAACTATGTTGGCTACCTTAGCTATCACTGCTTAGGATTCATAGATGACGACGATAATCTGTACATTTTCTGCGAAAAGGCGGGGTTTCTGGCGGCATTCCAGATTGGAGGCCCTGAATTAAGGTACAGCCATCGCTGGGATAATCCACGCGTCGCGATTGTGACGGGACTCAGGATGCCGATTCGTGTATGGTTAACCACCAGAATAGCTGAAATTCCAATGCTGTACATTATCGGCGCTGAGTTCAACTTGGTTAAAAACTTTAACATGCACTTCAATTTGGAAGTAGGCCCCCTTGTCTTTGCCTCGGAGTTATGGTCGGGTGTTGGTCTCTATGCAGGCGGCCAGTTTGGCATCTCATACCTTTGGTAAATTTGGCGGCTGAATCCACTCCAGTACCTCGATTTCAATGGCGAACGTGACTTGTGTTTTAAAGACTTACACCGTTGTCGTGTTAAGAGTTGGTGTATTGCCTATCATCGCACCTTCTAGTAAGCCGCTTTTGCTGCTGTTTTGAACAATATCCCAAGACTTTTACCACTCATCTGGGGTATAGTAATGCGTCGTTGTTTTGGCTCTTGGCAAAACTTAGGTCCAACCGTTGTTGACTGGAGGTGTGCTGTGAAATTGTCTGATCGTGGAAATGCGATGCCTGCGTCCCCTATTCGACGGCTGACTCCTTTGGCGGATGCCGCTAAGGCAAAGGGAATCAAGGTGTTTCACCTTAATATTGGCCAGCCTGATATTACAACTCCGCCGGAAATGCTGGAGGCGGTTAAGGCCTTTTCTGACCCGGTTCTGTCATATGGGCCTTCTGCTGGTTTGAATGAGACCAGAGAGGCCATGGCAAAGTACCTAAGGGGCATTGGCGTTGATGTGTCTGCTAATCATGTGCTGGTGACTCAGGGCGGTAGCGAGGCCATTTTGTTTGCAATGGCGGCTATCTGCGATCCAGGCGATGAAATCATCGTTTTTGAGCCCTTTTACACCAACTACAGTGGCTTTGCCTGCATGTTGGGCGTGCACCTGCGTGCGGTTCAAACGAAGGTTGAAGACGGCTATCACCTGCCACCAGTAGCCCAGATCGAGGCCAAGATTACCCCCAAGACAAAGGCCATCTTGTGGTCGTCTCCTGGTAATCCAACTGGTGCCGTGTTTACAAGGCAGGAAGTCACCGCTTTGGTCGAACTGGCCAAGAAACATGGTCTGTATGCCATCAGCGATGAGGCTTATCGCGAATTTTGCTATGACGGGCATGTGGCGACCTGCGTCCTTGATGTTGCGGCTGAACTGGGTTGCTCAGACCGAGCTATCCTGATTGACAGCATCAGCAAGCGATTTTCCGCTTGTGGCGCCAGAATTGGCTTCTTGGTTACCAAGAACGAAGAACTGCTGGCCGCGATCCTGCGTTTTGGACAGGCCCGCCTTTGCCCACCAACCCTGGAACAGTACGCCGCCACCGTTGGCTATTCTGTGATTGACAAGTACGTTCCTCCGACAATTGATGAATATCGCCGGCGTCGGGACCGCGTTATGGAAGGCCTGGCAAAGATTCCTGGCGCAACCTGTGCAGTCCCAGAAGGCGCGTTTTATGTGCAGCCTCGCCTGCCGGTTGGCGACGCGGACGCCTTTGCCCAGTGGCTTTTGACCGACTTCCAAAAAGACGGCAAAACGGTAATGGTTGCCCCAGGTAACGGCTTTTATGCCACTGAAGGCGCGGGCGCAGAAGAAGTCAGAATTGCCTACGTTTTGAAGGAAGAAGACCTGCAGATTGCCATGGACCTGCTGGTTGAGGCAATCAAGCAGTGGAATCAGCGCTAGGCGCTGCTAGGAACAGCTATTTCAGGATAAAATCCCAACATGTTGACTAACAATCCACAAGTTAGGCGTATTGTCAGATTTGCCTTGGATGAGGACATCGGAACTGGGGACATCACCACCATGACCGTGGTGCCGCCTGATGTGGTCGTTGATGCGCACATAGAGGCCAAGGCCCAGGGAGTTTTGGCTGGCCTGCCCGTGGCGCAGGTGGTGCTTGAAGAGGTCGACCCAACCATAACTTGGGAGGTGTTGCACCCAGATGGGACGGTGGTTGAACCAGGCATGCAGGTGATGAAGATCCGCGGTCGGGCGGCCTCGCTTTTGACCGCCGAGCGCACCTTGCTGAACTTTGTGATGCGCCTGTCAGGTGTGGCTACCGCAACCCGCCGCTTTGTCGACGCCATGGCTAAAGGCAGAGTAGTCCTGCTGGATACCAGGAAAACCACGCCAGGCTTAAGGGTCTTGGAAAAGTACGCCGTCAGGATTGGTGGCGCCAGAAATCATCGAATGGGCTTGGATGGTGGGGTGTTGATAAAAAACAACCACATAGCTATCAGAGGTGGTGACTTGCGCTCGGCAATCTTGGAGGCGCGTGCCAAAGCTCCAGCTTTGACGGGCATTGAGGTCGAGGTCAGGACCATCGAAGAGGCTTGTCAGGCAATCGACGCCGGGGCAGATATGTTGCTGCTGGACCACATGACCCATGAACAAGTGGTCGCGGTTCGCGAACGTGCCAGGGCGGCAAACGCCCAAAACATCAAGCTTGAACTGTCTGGCAACGTGACCATTGATAGGGCCCACGAGATAGCGCAGATGGACGTCGATTTCGTGTCTTCCGGCGCCTTGACTCATCAAGCTCCATGGCTCGATTTTTCGATGTATATCAAGGTCCCGGCCTCCAAAAGTTCAGCCTCACAAGAGGGCCATGTTCAAGACCATTGATTCTAGTGCGAACGAGGTGACAGATGCTGGCAGCCATTGATATTGGCAACACCAACATTGTGATTGGAATATTTGACGGGGATAGGCTGGTCAGCAGCTTCAGGATTGCCTCCAGAGCCGAGACAACTGCCGACGAATATGCGGCCACCCTGGACGGATTGCTCAGGATGGCCAACTTGGCCCCAAAGCAGGTACATCACGTGTGTTTGGCAAGCGTTGTCCCAAGGTTACAGGCCGTTTTTGTTGAACTTTCCAAACGCTTTTTTGGACAACAACCTCTAATTGTGGGCCCAGGGGTCAAAACCGGAATCTCGATTTCCTATGAAACTCCAAGGGATGTGGGCGCAGACAGAATTGTAAACGCAGTGGCGGCGCGTGGATTGTACAAAACCGACCTGATAGTCGTGGATTTTGGGACCGCGACCACCTTTGACGCTATAACTGCAGGCGGCGAATATCTTGGCGGCGTAATCGTGGCAGGTGTCACGGTCAGCTTGGATGCCTTGTTTTTGCGGACCGCGAAACTGCCCAGGGTGGACGTTGCGCGGCCCCAGTCGGTCATTGGTCGAAATACCATCCACAGCATCCAATCAGGTGCTTTTTATGGCTATCTATCAATGGTCGAGGGGATTGTCACCAGAATGAAACTGGAAATGAAGGACCCAGTCCATGTTATCGCGACTGGAGGCATGGCCTCGCTGGTGTGCTTAGAGTGTGCGGTCGTTGATCGAATTGAGCCAGACCTGACCATGATGGGTTTGAAATTGATCCACAACATGAACCGTTAGGCATGTGAGTGTAGTTTGGGTGACTAGCCCGGACCCAAAGCAATTTTCGCTTGGAACATTCATTTTGGCCAAAGGTTCAGGTAGGATGCGTAAAGCTTTTCGAAGCTTGGGAGCATCGAAATGAGGATAATGAGGGTTTTACGTAATTTATTTTTTATAGCGCTGGTTTTGGCGGCCGCCCTGTGGATTTTGGAGTTTAAATTCGACTCCAGCGGGGCCCTGTACAAAGTAATAAGCGGTCATGAAGTTCTGGCCAACGATAACTCGCCGCAAACTTTGAAGAAATTAAAGTACCTGACCAGAAGCACCGGTTTGATTCAGGCAAACTATGTGGTGCCAGATCGCCTGAAACCGTTGCCAATGCTGCTTGGGGCCCTGCGTGGTGCAGAAGGGTTGATCCCTGACATGATGATTATTCCGGACGCAGACGAGCCTGAAGACGTGAAGCTTATTGAAGTCAGAATGGGCGTAAAAACCAAGAGTTTTGCGGTCGAAGACGTTGATACCTTGTTTAAGGTTAATTGGCGCCTGAAAGACATATTTGAGTTTGTTGCCGATAATCTGTCGAACGACGTGAAAACTGATGAAGTCGAGTATGCCGCCATCAACGGAATGCTGCTGCCTCTCGATGAACATTCGTCATTTTTGTCGCCAAGGGCGTACGCCGACATGATGATGGATACTGAAGGCAGGTTTGGTGGCCTCGGTATTGTGATTTCAAGCCGCAATGGCGTTGTGACCATTGTGTCTGTCATGGAGGAGACTCCAGCCGAAAAGGCAGGGCTTCGTAGCGGAGACCAGATAGTTGAAATTGGGGACGAATCCGCCATGAACATGTCTTTGACAACGGCGGTGTCCAAAATGCGCGGGGAACCTGGAACAGAAGTAACCATAACCATCGAGCGCAAAGGATGGGACGAGCCAAGGCAAATGACTTTGGTGCGCGAGGAAATCAGGGTTAAGAGCGTCACCCATCAAAACCTGAAAGACGGTATTGGCTATATCAAGGTTCGCAATTTCCAGGAAGACACCGTCGAACAGGTTGAAAACGCCATAAAGCTGCTGGGTCGCGAAGGTGCCAATCGTGGTTTTGTGCTGGACCTGCGGCAAAATTCGGGCGGGTTATTGGCCCAAGCTGTTGAACTTTCAAACCTTTTTATTCCACAGGGAACGCTGGTCATTACTGAGGGTGACGGCAAGAAGATGCACCAGGAATATGAGGCCGATGGTAGTGCCGCTCAAAAGAAGACGCCGGTGGTAGTTTTGATTGATGGTGGAAGCGCCAGCGCGGCTGAAATCGTTGCAGGTGCCTTGAAAAACAATGATCGCGCTGTGGTGATAGGTAACACATCCTTTGGCAAGGGTACGGTTCAGGTTTTGTATGACATTGAGGATGCGGCCCTGAAACTGACTGTTGCCCAGTATCTTATCCCAGGCAAGTTTTCGATTCAGGGGGTTGGGGTTGTTCCAGATGTGGAAACGATGCCGGTGACTGTTGGAAAGCGCTTTATTACTATGGGGTTGCTTGATGACAGACGCCCACGTGACCCAAAGCGTCGGCTGGAGCCTTTTGGCGAGGTGTCAGATGTGCCCCCGGCGCACCGCTTTTTCTGGCTCGATAGTGACGCCATTGAGTACGATGATGACGACGATGAGCTGCCGCCTCTTGAAGACACAGATAAATTCAAGCAAGACGAGGTCATAACCCTTGGAAAGGCCATTGTGGGGGCTATCAAGGGACCTTATGGACGCTCCAAACTTGAGCAAGCTAACGAGGCCATTGCCAAGTGGAATGAAGTCCAAGACGCTAGGATTTCGCAATTGTTTGCCGAGCGTGGGGTGAATTGGAGTGCGGGTCCGGCCCCTTCAGATACGAATGTCAGGGTTGATTGGTCGGTTGAGCCTGCTGGCCCGCTGGTAGGCGGCACCGAGGTGAAGTTGAAGGCCACAGCGGTTAATTTGGGTGCTCAGCCCTTGCATCGTGTTCACTGTATGACGGAATCGGAAAATGGCCTTTTGGATGGCCGTGAGTTCGTGTTTGGGCTGCTTGAGCCTTCAATTCCTGTTGAAAGGGAAATCGACCTAAAGATTCCGCTTGATTCCTATAACAGGTTGGATCAGCTTAGGTTCAGGCTGTTTCAACAAGAGACTGAGTTGCCAAGTCCATCTCCAGTTGCTGTGGAAGTGGCCGGTGTGCAGCGTCCTCGCTTTGCCTTTACAGCTCAGATTCAAGATTCTGGCGGGGACGGCCTGCTAAACGATGGTGAGGCTGCTGATGTTTTGGTGGATGTGTTTAATCTGGGCCCTGGTCCAGCCAGCAAGGTGCTGGTAACTATTCGAAATAGCAATGATTCTCCAATAAACATCAGGACGGGTAGGGTGAAATTTGACCAACCAATCCCACCTGGTGGTCACGCACAAGCGACCTTTAAGATAGACGTCCGCAAGGTTTTAGGCGTAGTGCCTGCTGAACTAGAAGTGTTGGTGCTGGACCTTAAATACACTGAATTTATGTCGGAAAAGGTCAAGTTCGATCTTTACCAGACAGCCATCCCTGGCCAGATCCTGGATTCACAGCACTGGTCAATAACAACAGATGGGGCCAAGGTTTTAGCCGCAGCTGATACCAGTGCCTTTACTTTGTTTAATCTGCCCTCAGGCTTTGTGTTAAAGGCCATTAAAGACCTTGGCGATTTCGTCGCAGTCAAGATTGGTCCGAAACGCTTTGGTTTTGTTGCTAAGGGAGACGGGCAATTTGTGGGGGGTGAAACCAGACTTTCGACCCTTCCAACAATTGTGCAACCATCACATGTACAGCCAGAATTGGATGTTTCCTTCGAGCCCATCTATGGTGCCACAGGCGAAAGGCCAATGCTAAAGATTTCAGGTAAGGCTGGGTTTTTTGGCCATGATGGCGAGGCTAGGCGCAAGGTTTTGGTTTATCGAGGGATGGACAAGGTGCACTTCTGGACGAGGTTTGGGGCTACAACTGAGGCTGTAATCGATCTCGATACCACCGTTCCTTTGATTGAAGGGCAAAACGACATATCGGTGCTTGCGGTTGAGGGTAAGGACCGTTCGATTGTCAGGCGCTTTTCAATATATGTGAAACCATGGTCTGATTCTAAATAGTGTGGCCCGTGAGGGGAGTTTTAAATATGTTGGCAGGAAATGTTGTTGAGGCAGGCTGGGTCAGGGTTGGCCCTACTGGGCGGCTCGTTCGAGTGGCTTCACAAGAGGGTAGGTTTTGGCGTTATGAAATCCTGATGATTCGCACAGAACGGGGCGAGCTTTTGGGAAAGGCGATTACTGACTCGAAGAGGGAGACTTTGCTGCCCGACAGTTATGACCGGGTAGTCAGGATTGTTTCTGGCCATGAGGCTGATGCGCTTTATGCCAGGGAATATGCTCGCCAACGAGAGGCCAAAAGGGTGTTTGTGGACCTGGCCAGGGCTCATAAGCTTGATATGCACCTGTCAGAGGTGGAGACTTATCATAACGAGCCGAAAATATTGTTCTTTTTTACGGCGCCTGGCAGGGTTGATTTTAGGGGGATGGTCCGAGATCTAGCCTCCCAGCTTAGGGCTCGCATCGAGCTGCGCCAGATTGGCGTGCGTGATGAAGCTAGGTGCACCGGTGGGCTTGGGCCATGTGGTCAGCCCTTGTGTTGTGCGACTTTCTTGCGCGAATTTACAACCGTGTCGATCAGAATGGCAAAGCTGCAGGGTTTGGTTCCAAATCCTCAAAAAGTTTCAGGTTTGTGCGGGCGTTTGATGTGTTGCCTGGCCTACGAGCAGGATGTTTATGTCGAGAAGCTAAGGACTTTTCCAAAGGTTGGAGCAGTGGTTCAAACTCCTGAAGGTGAAGGTAAAGTACGTGAAATCATGATCATGCGTGGGATCGTGAAGGTGACGTTGGATTCTGGGGATTTGGTTGATTTTCCTTTAAGCGAATTGACGGTGGTTTCGCCTGGTGATTACGAGGATGACGACGTTGATGGCGACGACGTTGATTTTGACGGGTAGTCTGGAGGCCGTTGATGTTTTTTGACTCTCACGCTCATCTTGAGGCACACCGCCACGAAGATTCCATCGACGATATCATTGCAAGGGCGGTCGCCGCGAAAGTGACCAAGATAGCCCACGTTGGAAGCGGCTACGAGCCTGCGGTTTTTCATGAAGCGGTCGAGCTGGCGGATAAAAACCCTCATGTGTACGCGGTCATAGGTTGTCATCCACACGAAGCCGACAGTGCCAATCAGGAAACATACGCTGCGGTCATGAAGTTGTTGGTTCACCCAAAAGTTGTGGCTGTTGGCGAGATTGGGCTTGATTACTACTACAACTATTCATCCAAGGAAGGGCAGCGGGCGGCCTTTGTTCATCAGTTGGAAATAGCCAAACGGGCTGAGCTTCCGGTTGTGATTCATTGCAGAGAGGCTCATGACGACTGCCTGGCCATCTTGGGTGAAGCTGGGCTTTCAAGCAATCCGGGGATTATCCATTGTTACACTGGCGACATTGAAACGGCCCGTAAATACATGGAATTGGGCTTTTTCATATCAATACCAGGGGTTGTCACCTTTCCAAAAGCTGGAGAACTAGTTCAAACAGTCGCACAACTACCACTGGACCGCATGTTGATCGAGACCGACGCACCATTTTTGGCACCTGTCCCAAAGCGAGGCCGCCGAAACGAGCCAGCCTTCCTGCCCCACACAGCCGAGGCAGTAGCAAAAATCAAGGGCCTACCAGTCGAAGAGATAGCCAAGCTCACCACGGCCAACACAATGCGCGTTTTTGGCATACAAGCTGATTAATCAACCCAGCAAATGTCACTCTGGCTAATCGTTGCAAAAGTCGCATGACGCGAATAATTTTGCGCGTCAAATACGCTTCATTTATGGCACGAATAAATCGAATAATCGTTTCAAAACTGACACGCAAATGACGCGAATGTCTAATCGTTGCATGTTTGGCGTGTTTGTGACATGATTCGTTGCGGGAGGGTTCGAACATGTTTTATGATCAGCTTGCTTGTGGGGAAAGCGACCTCGGCTTTACTTATCTTGAAAAGAAGCTTCAAAATGTCCTTAAAATTAGTGCCTTAGACAACGACATACTGCGTTCTTTGGGTTTCTATACAAAAGATATGAAGTACAACAACGCAGCCGCTATCTTTGCGGATCGAAACAGTTTTTTTGGTGTCGATATTGTTCGATTTGGCGAAACGATAAACGAGATACTAGACAGAGAGACCCTTAGCAACAATTCACTGCTCGAACAGTACGATAAGGCGTTGGAGATATACAGCAAACATTATCAATACGAAGTAATCGATGGGGTAGTGCGAATCAAACGCGAGCTGGTACCTGAGGCCGCATTTCGAGAGGCACTTGCAAACGCCCTGGTCCATCGAGACTTTGATGTGAATGCCCATATTCGAATCGCGATGTTCAAACACAAGATCGAAATATCTTCGCCAGGCGGACTCCCCCTAGGAGTCACACAAGATGAATATTTAAACGGCACTATTTCAGTATTGAAGAATCCCATCATTGGTAATTTGTTTTTCAGACTGGGTTTGATAGAGGCGCTTGGAACTGGAATCAGGCGCATAAACGAAGCCTACAGAGGTTATGACATAAAGCCGAATTACCAAATATTTGATAACAGCATAACAATTGAACTTCCAACAACTACCGCGGCATATGAAGTAACCAGCGATGAGTCTGAAATACTAAATGTGTTAAAAGGTGGAGCAATTCTATCCAGCAGTGAAATAGCGGTCAGGACAAGCTTCAGCAAAAGCAAAGTATTGAGGCTAATAAAGGATTTAACAGACAAAAACTATGTATCTGCTTTAGGCAAAGGCAGAAGCACAAAGTACAAGCTAAGATAGAGATTGTGGCTCTGCCCCTGCTCCTGATCCTGCTCCTGTTTCTGTTCCTGACCCTGCCAATTTACCTGTTTTGATTCCCAATTGTTTGTTCTTTTTTGCGTTTGATCTCTTCGTTACAGTTTTAAAACATGTCCGTGGGCATCCTTCCGGACCCAAAATCTCCCGTAGCCACCCCGACTGTCTCTTGGTGACATCGTCCGGGCGAAATATACGATTGCTAACGTGTACGTTCATCCTTTTGGCCCGGACGGGCCGCTGCGCGGCCTTCATGTCAACCAAAAGACGTCGGGTCCCGGCAACTCCCGATAGCGCCCTCCAGGATTGCCCCCGGACCATGTTGCAGGGGTGTCCTCTCGACCTTCTTTTAGCTCCAGATCCTGCAGATCAGTACAAACGTCTTCCTGTCCCTGCCCCTGCCGCTCCAGTTTGTGCGTTGGACTGTTTAGAACATCAGTTGGACATGTCCAACCATTTCATCAACTGTTCGGGCTAGTAACCAAAAATTAACTGCATCATATCAAGATGTTACCTTCCAGTCATCCGAGTCCATTAAAAGGCATGGATATTGTAATTAGTGTCAGCGGCCTTGACTGGAGAATTAAATGACAGCATCAGCATTATTGGTTGCAACCCTTTCGATCATATCGTTCGTTGGAGGAGTACGAGAAACGTCGGAAAAAGGCGACTTTCCAGCCTGCGAACAATGTCAGGTGGAATCACAGGCAAAGCCACCATCCAAGGAGACCAAAACCAAAAAAGGCACAGTTATAGTAGCAATCAACACAGCATCACAAGCCGAGCTATGCGCCCTACCAGGGGTTGGCCCAGCCAGAGCCCAGCAGATAATCAAGGCAAGACAGCGCCGCCCCTTCAACAAACCAGCAGACCTAAAACGCGTCAAAGGAATAGGGGCCAAGCGAATAAAGCAACTAGAAGGCCTCCTTGACTTCAGTAGATAGAGCAGCGGGGGCAGGGGCTGGGACAGGGACGGGAGGCGGGGACAGGGACGGGAGGCGGGGACAGGGACGGGAGGCGGGGACAGGTATACGATTGTGCTGTTTAGCAGGACTTGGAGCTAAAAAGTGGTCGAGAGGGCACCCTGCAACATGGTCCGGGGGCAATCCTGGAGGAGTGGCCAGTCGACGCTGCCGGGACCCGACGGTCACTTTTGCGACCATGCGCCGGCTCGGGCGTTGCTAAAGTGACCGTTGGGATGGCACGGCGAGCTGGCTCCCGGAAGGATGCCCCCGGACATGTTTTATAACTGTAACGAAGAGATCAAACGCCAAAAAAGAACGAACAGTCAGGAGCCAGATCAGACAAATTAGCAGGGACAGGGACAGGGACAGGGACAGGGGCGGGGGCAGGGAGGCGGGGGGCAGGTCCAGGGGCCAGCACCAGGACCAGGATCATTGCAGTGGCCCTCTGACCAACTCGACGACCCTGGCGTTGTTGGCGTCCGCCACAAAAAGGCTATCTTCATAGCTTGCTATGCCCAAGGGATAGGCGAATTGACCATCTTTACTCCCATAGACGCCAAATCTACTTAACACGGCATTATCAGAACTAATCCAAACAACCTGATGCGCGTAACTACTCACCACAACTAATGTATCATCCGGAAGCAAAACCAAACCATATGGCTGGCTCAACTCCCCAGCCCCAATCACCGATTTAAATGTTCCATTCGGATAAAACACCTGGATGCGATTATTTTGAGTATCACACACATAGATATCCCCATTTACCCCAGCAGCTACACACGAAGGTGACCTAAATTGTCCAACCTCTTTACCGTAGCTACCAAACGCAAATCTATACACCCCATACCTATTAAAGACCTGAATCCTATGGTTCCCAGTATCAGCCACGTAAATTAACTCTTCATCAGGAGACGTAGCCACTGCCTTAGGCTGAGTAAACTGACTCCTCTCTGTCCCAACCGACCCAAAAGTCCACATCAAAACACCTGACAAGCTAAAAACTTGGATCCGATGATTACCAGTATCAGCCACAAACAGTCGATCATTGTTTATTACTAGCCCCCTCGGCTGATTCATTTGGCCAACATTGGTCCCACTAGCCCCAAACGTGTAAAGAAGCTTTGCCTGCCTGTTGTATACAGCCACCCGATGTCTTTGTTTATCACTTACAAAAACTCGCTGCCCATCCGGCGCCAACACGATGGAACTTGGCACCCCCAACGCATCTGCAAAAATGCCAATCCCAAAAACTGTCTTTACCTGCAAAATCGACTCAAAGTTGCACAGCCCAGCCACACAGTCGCCCTCATATCCCAACGAAACGCAGTCCGAGGTGATTTCACAAGTACGCTGCATGCAATCACTTGTAATAGCCAGATCCTTAATAAAGACTCCATGACCTTCATTTGCAACTTCATCTACGGAATCAAAGTGAAACTCCAGGATTATTGCTTTACCGCCAAGCGCACTTAAATCAACGCTGATTGTTTGCCAAGCGCCCATCGCAAATCCGCCCGGCTTTTCCCAAAGTTTCACAGAACCAGCGTGTGTTTTCGCATTTACAGTAAGGACGTCAGACCCAGGCACCTGCTCAACATCCATCCACACCCGGAATGTAAAGGTCGAATCTACTTTGGTCGGCAGCACAATCAAAGGACTAAAGGCGCTCCCTAGGTTGCGCAACCCGTTGTCATAATTGCCTGAAACTGTATTGCCATAGTAAAGGGCGACAGTATCATCAGGCGCAGTTGCCAATTGCCAGCCCACACCCTCGTCCAGTACGGATAATTGGAAATCCCCCAACCCATCGGCAAATGAATGGTTTATTACCTGACCCTCACAGCAGTCGTCTGCCGCACTAAAGACGCACTTGCCAAACGGTGCGCCATCACAAATCTCCAAGGTGCAAGGGTCTGCGTCGTCACAGTCGCTGTCACTTGAACAGCATCCCGGGGCCAGATAGTAACTGCAGCTTCCATCCTCACATTTGTCTATTGTGCAATCATTTCCATCATCACAACTGCTATCAAAGGCACATGTTCCACAGCCTGGAATTGGGATGTTTTGGCAGACACCGTTGGCACAAGTATCAAGTGTACACGGGTCTTCGTCGTCACAATTAGCCAAGGTCCCAGCACATTTTCCTTCTCTGCACTGGTCCCAAACGGTACACGGATCAAGGTCATCACATGAGCCCTCAACCGGAGTATGCATACAACCATGCAGTGATGAACAATAGTCGGCTGTACAAGGGTTATTGTCATCACAAGGCAAAGTGGCGCCACCCTGGCATTTGCCATCAGTACAACGATCATCAATCGTACAGATATTGCCGTCATCGCAAGGATTCATATTTGGAGTATTCACACAACCTAGTTCCTGATCACATCGGTCCGTAGTGCAAGGATTATTGTCATCACAATCAACGGCAGTAGCTGGCAGACACGCTCCGTTTTCGCAGCCGCGCCCATCAATGTAGCAAGGGTCCCAAGGCGCAGGGCACGTTTCCACCAAATTGGCCCCGCTTCCACGTTCGTTACACAACACCAGTTGGACACCCAAGCAAAACAGCTCATTTGGTTGACAGTTCCAGTCACGACACCACGTTTGATAACAAAACTGCCCATGTGGACAGTCGGTGTCTAGCTCACAGTCAATGACAACATCAGTTTGAACCTCTTCTGGAAGCTCCAAAACGTCGGTAGTATCCGTCCCAGTGTCTTCATCAGGTGCTATGTCTAGTTCGTCGCTAGCATCAGTGGCGTCTTTGTGAACGTCGCCCTGAACGTCGCCCTGGTCGTCGCCCTGAACGTCGCCCTGAACGTCGCCCTGGTCGTCGCCATCAATAAAGCCATCTCCAGTATCATCCGGGCCGTCATCGTCCATGGCATCGACGCCGTCTTGGTCGGAAACGACATCAATTCCATCGACTTTGCCACCCAAATCGTTGGCATCGACTTTGCCGGTGGTGTCGTTTACATAAGAAGACCCACCACAGCCAATGATGAAAATTACCGAACAAGCGACCAACAACCTCATAATCCACAACACCCTAGTTGCCGCGAGATAGTCTAACCTAAATTTACCTGAAACACGGGGAAGGAATTCAAAGATACTTAGTTAACTTCAGGAAGGGCTCCACATCTTTGAACATCAGCCATTGACTTGGCCTGCCATGCACATTTTGAAAACTCAATGTCGCCAGCATCACAGCGTCGGTGACACAGAGTCTTTATCGGGTCTCTCATTCCTGCGGAGTCAACCGCTTGGACGAACTTGGAGCACACCTTTTCGCAATCCGCACCCTTGACTCTCCTTGCAGGGGCTGGTGCAGGCTCAGGCTCTGGGGCCGGCGCCGGCGGTGGTGCCACAACAACAGGAGCCGGCGGCGGTGGGGCCACGACTACTGGTGCTGGCGGAGGCGCAACAACAACAGGCGCAGGTGCTGGAGGTGGGGGTGTCCTGACCACAGGTGCTGGAGCCGCGGCCCTTGGCGCTGGACTAGAAGCAGCTCCAACTTCAATCTCGATCAACTTTGTCTTGCCACCAGCAACCGCAACGTTTTCCTGCCAAGTCCAGTTTCCAAAAGTCATTGCCATCTGGTGCATTCCAGGAGCCAAATTGTGCAGCGTCAAAGGAGTCTGCCCAACTGGCTGTCCAGCCAAGTACACCTGCGCCCCGATTGGGGTTGTGACCAAGGAAACCCGCCCTCGCGGACCAGTTTCAGGCTTGGTATATGCAACCTTGAATTTGACAACTTCGTCCTCGGTCAGTTCCAGGTATCCATCAACCGTCTTCATGCCAGGCGCAGTAACTGTAACTCTGACCATCCTGGTGTCACGAATTTTGACAAAAGCTTGACCCTTAAACTCCATCATATTCTGGATAATTACAGTAGACTCAGCGGTGGGGGCCTCCACAAACAGGTAGGCTGGTGCTGACAGCGGATCTGTCTTTCGAGCCTGCCCTTGAGCAACGGAAATCAAAGCCTCACGACCAACCCACACATCGTAATCGTCCACAGTCGACTGGGCCACGGCACTTTGAGCCACCAGCACAACAGCCAGCATTGGAAGCCACTTAAGGTTCTGCATTCGTACCTCCACGATCCAGAAGTTCCGACGATTCTGGCAAACTAGGCAAGTCCTGTCAACATTAATAGCCCCAAAATAGCCCCAAAACAATCCTAGAAACATCAGCATAGTTGCTAGTCGACTGCCAAAACCTAGCCATGATTCCAGCAAGCTAATGTGGATTGGGCTATTGAGGCTAAGGCCGCGGTTCTTCGCCTGTGTAACATACTGGGCAATCTTCAGGGAACCTAGCGTGATGTTGACACATGGCGCATGGAATGGATTCATCTTGACCGATATAACACGGTAGTTGAGTGGCAGTGTCACTGAAGAAAGGCTGAACTAGGCATCCCCAGCACAACATGATTGGGAATGCAAAAGTATTTGAAACTACTCGCGTTCTGTTTTGGGCCTCTGCTTCAACACTGACATACGCGTGAATCCAGACTGCCGGGTATTTCACGCCACTTTTCTTAACCAGGTTTTCCATTTTGCTTTGCAGTATGTTACCCAACTCTGGTCTAACAACTTGCAAGCCCAAAGTCGTAATTTGTCCTGGTTCAATGGACCCTGGCACGACCATACGAACACCGTCAAACATGTACTGAGTGGCAATCTGCTTGACCTTGTTCGTGTCAGAGGAAACCGGCTGGAATTCACCCATGTCGACTCTGATTTCAGCTGCCTTGATGCTCAAAACGTGATTTTCCGTAATTAAGCTGTCAGGCCCCTCACCTATAACAGTTTCCAGCTCGACCATCATATTTTTGACAGTTGGGAACAGGTAATACTGATTAGTTAGCGAAAGGTCCAAAACACCATAAGGGCGGATAAATTGCGCTGGAGCATCAGCTCGAAGCTGACACTGAGTCTGTTGCGTCATCGCTGTCGCTTCCATGATCATCAGGGCCTGCGGGTTTTCAGCCGAGCACTGCAACATCAAGGGGGTCATCAGCATCGCCAATGAAACTAGCAATTTTGTAAAATGTGTTGTCATAGCGACACCTCCCTGTTTACGATCTTGGGAGTAATAAAGATTAACAATTCCGACCGATCATCTGAGCGGGTTCTGGACTTAAACAACCAGCCCAGGACCGGTATGTCACCTAACAATGGTATCTTTTTATACGACTTTGATGTTTGTCTAGTGTAGATACCGCCGATCACAGTGGTATCCCCGTCGCGGATCAACAGCTCGGTATGGGCTTCCTTCTTGGAAATCGTTGGGTTGCCATTAGCCGCAACGTTTCCGAAGTCAGGCTCATTCTTCGAGATATCAATCTTAAGGGCAATGTGGCCATCCCTGGTTACGTGCGGCAGCACGTCCAATTTCAGGTCAGCCGAGAAGAACTGGGTGTTAACACCAGCAGCAGAAACGACGCTTATTGGGATTGAAACGCCCTGGCTGATAGTTGCCTTGGTGTTATCCAAAGTCGAAATTCTGGGCGAAGAAATAATCTTTACATCACCGTTTTCTTCCGCTGCCGACAACCTGAGGGTAAGGTTGCCTGCGCCTCCAATTGACCCAAGCTGAATGCCCAAGGCTCCACCAGTCCCTTGGCCGACTGCGGCTGGCAGGTTGACCACCCAGTTTGGGCTGTCTGTCATCAGGCCACCAACTGCAGTGGGCTCGACGCCACCAGCAAGTCCGATGCTGCTCGGGAACACCAAGCCAGTTTCGTTGCCAAGGGCTGTAGCCATGGCATAGCGGCCACCCCACTGGATACCAATGTCTTCCTTGAAGCTGGTTCGAGCCTCAACGATTCTAGCCTCAATCAAAATCTGAGGTGTTTGCTGGTCAAGCCTATTGACCAAATCTTCCGCTGCGACCAGGAAGTCCTCGGTATCTTTAACAATCAGCGTGTTGGTCCTGGTGTCTACCTCAACAGAACCTCTTGGAGACAAGATTGAATTAATCCTAGCGCTCATCTCCTTGGCATCACCATAATTGATAGGAATCAACCTAACGATGATAGGTTTCAATTCACGCTGCTGCTTTTGTTTTTCAACCTGAGCCTCAAATTCCTTTTGAATCACAGTGATTGGAGCTACTCTGTAGATGCCTTGCTCAACCACATAGTCAAGCCCCTTTGCCTTTAAGACCGTGTCCAAAGCCAAATCCCACGGCACATCATCCAAGTGGAAGGTGACTTTTCCACGAACATCCTCTGACGTCACGATGTTGACTTTGCCTTCCCTGGCCAAGAAGGTCAAAACGTTTTGGATGTCAGCATCTTTCACCGTCAAGTTGATGCGGCGTCCAACATATTTCTTACGTTTTGCCACAATGGATGGCTTCAAGTACTCAGGAGTCCCATCAGAACCAGTCGTTACCGCCGCGGCTGGCACCATGCTCGGAGGAGGGGGAGCTGCCTGAGCAACAACTGGTGTAGGCCTTGGTGGTGCAGCCGTTCCTGCCATCATAGAGGCTGGTCCAGCCCCACTGAAGGTCCAAGTCAGCCCATCTGCGGCCTTGGTCACGTTTTGGCCTACCGGGCGGTCAAGGTCAACAATGATCTTGACCGAGCCATCATCTGCGGTAAAGGCGCTAACGGACGACACGGCCGATTCAAACGCTGTAACATCCATCCTTCTGGTTAGCTCTGAAGGCAGCTCAACGCCCTTTAAAGTCATTTCATAGGAGCGCTGTCCTGCAGCAACCGAACTGGAAGGAACCCCCTTATCAACTGCAATAATTACCGCCGGCCCACTTTTGGATTCATGGAACTCAATGGACCTGATTTTGGGCAGGGTAGGGGCCTTTTTGGCGGCCTTGGCGGCCGGTGCTGGCTTTTCACCCTTTCTTGCCTGAGCCAACTCCTGTTCCAACTGCTGTGCACGGGCCTCCGCTCCAGCCGCTCTGCGCTGAGCTTCAGCCGAGGTCGTTTCCAACTCTTCCGCTCTTGCAGCCACTTTAGCTTCCCTTTCGCGTGCACTAGCCTCTTGCGCTCTAGCAGTTGCTGCCTCCGCACGAATCAGGTCCAAAGAAGCCTCATAAGAAGCCTTCAGCTCAGACATTTCCCGTTCTTTTGCCGAAAGTTGAGATTCCAAGCCAGCATCACGTGTAGCTCTACTCTGAGCCTGGCTCAACTCGTTTGAAAGTGCCGCCAACTCCGCCTCAGATTTTTGAATCTGCTCTCTCAGGCGCTTAGTCTCCATTGATTCAGCAGCAACCCGGCCGGAATCTACCGCCGCTTGACTCTGCAATTGATCTACCTCTCCACGAAGCATGGACAACCGTTTTTCAGCTTCTACCCTTCGTGCTTCCACTTCAGCAAGCTTACGTTCTTCGTTAGCGAGGCGAACAGAGGTCTGTTCGTAGTCAGCAGAAATGCGTTCAGTTCGAGCCACCAGCGCCGCGTTTTCAGCCCTTTGTTGGGCAAGCTGTTCTTCCAAAGCCTTAGCTTTTTTCTGGGCCTCTTCAGCCTTTGCCAGTTCGGACAAGGCCTTGTCACTTTGAGCGGCCAACGCCTTCGCGTCAGTTTCAGCTGCCTTTGCCCTAGCAGCCAAACGGTCGCGCTCGCCTGTCAACTCAAGCAAACGTTGCTCAAGAACCGAAGTTTGCGCTTTGGCCTGAGACAGCTCTGTCTCACGTGTGGCAACTTGAGATTTGGCGGCTTGTAACTCGTTTTCTCTAGCAGCCAACAAGGTACTAGACTGCTGTTTATCCTTATCGATGGCGCTTTCTAGCTCTCCAACTCGCTGTCGCAGCCCGGCAAGCTCAAGATTTGCAGCCTCCGACCGTTCTGTCTCGACTTTGAGCCTTGCAGCAGCCTCACGCTCCCTTGTCAGCGCCAGCTCTGCAATCAGGCTTTCTTCTCTGGCACGAGCATCCTTGGTTTCTTGCAGCGCCCGTTGCTCTTGGGACGCCAGTTCACGAATAGCCGCAGCATGTGATTCTTCGGCATGTCTTTGGGCTCTGGCAGCCTCAAGTCTTTGATTTTCCGTGGCCAAAGCTGCCTGAGCAGCCAATCTTGCCTGTTCTGCTTGGCGGACAGCCTCTTCCTCAGCCTGTCTCTGGGCAGTGGCACGACGGGTTGCCGCTTCCTGGGCCTCAAGCGTACGCCGCTCTGCTTCAGCAGCTACCCTAGCAGCCTCTTGTTCCTTTTGAGCCAACGCCTTTTGTTCCTGAATCGCCTGCAGTCTGGCAGCTTCATCCTTGCGAGCCTGCTCGATTTGCGCTGTTTCTTGCTTTAGTGACTCCAGTTGCTCTTGTTGTCTGGTTGCTGAGGCCTCAGCCTCGGCTTTCATCCTTTGAGCCTCAAGACGCAGCCGCTCGGCCTCCTGTCTAATGGAAGCCTCTTGAGCCCTAAGCTCCTCGTTGCGAACTCGTTCAGCCCTGATTTGCTCCAACAGTCGCTGCTCTTGCTGAATCTGTTCCCTGATGGACGACAGTGCCAAAGCTCCAGCTTCAGTCCCCGCAGCTCGACGGTTACGTCCATCAATTCTGACCTTCACTTCGGATTCGGTTGAAGACACATCGTAAGCAGCATGTTCCCTGAGGCCGATAATGACTCGACCGACAGGTACCCCGTGGGATTTGAACTGCAGCGTTCCGATTTGGTCTAACACGCCATTATCCACAGTGATCGGTTCGCCAGTTTTCCCCACGTCACCCTGAGAAATATCGACAAATAGTCGTATTGGGTCGTCCAGCTTGAAAACGCTGAACGTGGGGGTGTTGGTCACCGATATTGTGATAACGGTTTCTGTTGCCTCCTCCGTCACGGTTATCCCCGTGATTGGATTTGGTCCATTTGAAGCGGTAGCAGGAGCCGACAAAAACACCAAACAAGCGGCAACAAGCCCCGCGGCCACAGTTCGTAACATCACGACCTCCAGGGATAGGAATCCATAGGCCTCCGACAGATCCTAGAACGCCAAACGATATCCGTCAAAGAAAACGCAAAGCCAAATTAAACAAACATCAATTTTTTCACCTGGTAACCCTTCTGGCATAAAAAGTTGTTTTATCAAAAGTTGTGGTTCAACCTGTTTTTGTTAAATAATTTTAAGGGATTAAGTGTCAGCGCCAGCTCTAGGGATCTAGCAAAGCAGATACTTTGGGGGTAAGAGACCAAGTTAGAAAATCATTCTGCAATGTTCCTGTTGATGTGGCGTCTTGCTATGCTCATAATCGCTCGATAAATGCAACTGGTGTGTGTCTTTCGCAATTGTGGAGTCAATTTTATCCAACTCGCCATCTAAGAACCGCTAAAGTTGGGCATCATCTTCACCTCTAATTCCCTAACCATACTAGGTGCCGTTCTGGCTACAACACCGCTCCTGCTTGGACCCGTGTATAGCTCTTCGGCAGCGCCTCCTTGAAATAAACTGCTGTTTGGCTATAGAATCCGCCTGGCACGTGTTTTGCAGAAACGCACGCGGGGCTTGTTAGCCAGTTTTCCTGGTTTTCATTTCCAAACACACTTATTTGGGAAAATCGGGTGTTGTATAGGTCACAACGTAGTAAGGATATGCAGGCTAAATTTCAAACTAAAAAGTTTCATATGGGGGATGAATTGCCAAGACCCGCAGATGTCATAGATGGACTTGTTCCCTATGACGCAGTCTCTTCCTTAGATAAGATCAGAGGTCTTCCAGCGGGTGTTACACCGTTGAAGCTGGATTGGAATGAATCAACGATCACCCCTTCCCCTCTGGTGGTCCAGGCAATTACGCAATTCCTTGGTAATTCGCAGCATCTCAATTGGTACCCTGACCTTGGGGCAACTAGGCTTAGAAAAGCTTTGACTTCGTACACTGGTACCCCGTTGGAATCAATGTTGGTCACTAACGGTTCTGATGATGCCCTGGAGCTGATTTGTAAGACCTACCTGGGCAAAGGGGATGATGTTGTTGTTGCTTGGCCCTCATACGCACATTTTCTGGTGTATGCGAAATCTCGTGGCCTTGAACCACGACTAGTGACTCCTTCTGACGTGTTTGAGGTCCCAACCGCCACATTAATGAGGGAGATTAGGCCAGATACTCAGCTGGTCTACATCACCAGCCCAAACAATCCTACGGGTGTCGTTATTCCAACAGACGACGTTGCACAGCTGTGCAAGGCTTTTCCAAGCACTTTATTCGTGGTTGATGAGGCCTACTACGAATTTAGCGGTGTTACTGCAGTTGGGCTTGTGAAGCGATACCCCAACCTTATTGTCACGAGAACTTTTTCTAAGTGCTTTGGTATAGCCGGCCTGCGAATAGGTTATTTGGTGGCTAGTGACCCAGTCATTCTTCAGCTTAAAAAGCTGTATAACCCAAAGAGCGTTAATGTTTTGGCGCAGGTTGCTGCCCAAGCCGCATTGTCGGACAAGCAGTTTAGGGAAGATTATGTAAATGAGGTCACTCGGGGCAAGGAAATCCTGCTTCAGGGCCTGATTGATCGCGGGGCACACGCCAGGACTGGTGATGCAAATTTCATCTTGGTTAAGGTTTTGGATCCTCTTAAGTTTGTTCAGTCCTTGGAATCAGCTGCTGTTTATGTTCGTGATCGCAGCAACATGCCTGGGTTTAAAGGTTGGGTCAGGATAACCGTTGGAACGGTTGCTCAGATGGAAGACCTGCTAACTCGTATTGATGAACTTTTGAAGAAGAATCCTCGTTTGTTGGATCATTAGTTTCCTTTCATTAATAGTGGCTTCATCGAAAATCAGGGCAGGGGCAGGGGCAGGGACAGGGACAGGGACAGGGGCAGGGACAGGGGGCTTGGACTACTGTAGGGGTTTGCCTTGGAATTCACCTGTTAGTGAATTTAGGAAGGCGACGATTAGTTCGTTGTCTTTGGGTTTTATGGTTGTGCCTAATTCATACTTGCCCATGATATCTACTGCTGTTTTCAGATCTGGCGCAGTAGCGTCATGCATGTATGGAGCCGTCTGAGCAATGTTTCTTAACATCGGGACCTTTTGATGGTAGCGCTCTGTTTCGTCTTTGGTGACATTGTAGCGTCCCAAATCTGCCTCGGTAATTGGAGTACCACGATCCTTAAAGTAGTCCGCCTTTCTGCCAACCATTTCATAGGACTGTCCACCAAGTATTTCTCCAACGTGGCACATGCTGCAACCAAGCTTTGTAAACAGCTGCCAACCTGCCTTTTGATCCGCTGTGATAGCATTCTCATCGCCTGCCAGATAGCGGTCGAACGGGGCGTTTGGCGTCAACAGAGTCCTTTCATATTCAGCAATCGCGTGTGTAATCGTCTCTTTGGAAAATCCAGCCGGATAGACCTGTGTAAACTGATCCACAAATTCTTGGTCCTGATTCAGTTTCCCAACGATTTCAGGCCAGTTTGAGCCCATCTCCTTAGGATCATTTGGTGGCCCATCAGCCTGATCCTCAAGAGTCGCAGCGCGTCCATTCCAGAACTGAGCAAAATTCAGAGCAGCATTGTAGACAGTTGGTGCGTTGATTGGGCCCCACTGATCTCTAATTCCCTTAGATGTGGGAGTACCGTCTACACCGCCCTTGTCCAGAGGGTGGCACGTAGCGCATGAAACAGTGTTGTCAGCAGATAATCTCTTGTCGTGATAAAGCCTTTCACCCAAGGCAACCTTGGCTGGGTCAGTTGGGATTACCTTGCGCAATGGACGGACCACGGCACTAGCAATAGCAGGGTCCATACCCTTGGGACTAAATTGCGCAACTCTGGTTTTAGCGATCCAGTCATACAGATCCTGTTTTTCCTGGCTGCTTAGAGCCCCGTCCCAGTGTAGTGCCAAGTACTGAATCGGAGGCATGGTTCCATTTTGGACAACCCACTCCGTTTTTGCCAAGGCGACCTCTGAGACCTTAGCACCACCACCACCGTTCATTTCGGTTGTTATATCGAGATATTCTCTGCCCATTTCGATGTCATGGCGGATTATGTGGCCTGCTCCAGGAATGGCCGCATAAAACGGCATCTTTGTTTCTGACGAGTGGCAGTTCATGCAGGAACGCTCTAATGCCAAAGCCACTTTGTGAAAATCTGGGTCATCGACGGCGTTCTTACTTAATGTTGTATCTTTCGGGGTACCAAATATTATGTTGACAATACCCAAACCTACATACGCAACGACCCCCAAGGCTATCACAATCACAAGCTTCTTCACGGCTTTCTCCACGGGCCAAAAGATTGCTCAGGAATAATCGCTTTGGGTATGGGTGGTCAATAGTTGGCGCCAAACGGCCAAAATGATTAAGGCGTTATTCAGCGATTCTGACTATGTACACCCCTGATTGGTTGTCAGTCACTCTGAGCTCTGCGCCACCGTCGCCGACTTGCATAGTCAGGAAGCTGATGCCCCCCTTTAGCATGCTTGTGGGGCGATCAGACCAGTTTTTGCGCTTTAGGTTGCTTACAGTACCGCTGCCATAAAGGGGGATACCGTTATCGCCATCAAACAGGGGGTCTGGAGTGGCTCCTTCAAACTTCAGATGGTCAGGGGTTGTGCGACTTCCCAAAACACCAGGTGCCTGAAGAGTAGTCATCAGCATTGCGCCGGCTAAATCCTTCCACCAGTTAGGAAATGAGAGTCTGGGGTTTGATGGGGAGTTCAGCCTGGTTTGACCACAGTCTCCACTAATAATTGATTGCAGGTAGGTCCTGCCTCCATGGTCAATGATTCTGCCCAAATGGTCGACTTCAAGGCCACCAGACTGCTGCATCAAAAATGCCAAAACTATGGAGCCTAACCCATAGTGGACCACGCCTGCGTCATAGTCGTTGTAATAATTGTTGGTTAGAAATGCTTCCAGCCGCCACATATGGGGTCTGGATAGTGCGAATCTAGCAAAATACATGTCATTTAAGCCGGTGTATGAGGCACCCAACTCAGCCAAGCCTTCCTCAACATATAATTCAGACTGGATTTTACAGTCTGGTATATTTGTGGGGTTACTTAACCATGGTGCAATACGATTTCCAATTGCTACAAGGTGGCTTAACTCATGTGCCACTACCGAGGCAACGTAATCATGTTGGTATGAGCGGGAGGGCGGTAAGCTGTATACAATTTCGCCGTAGTCGTAATCGCTCATGCCGTATATGTTCGAATAGAAGTTAATGGGCCAGACATAGGCTGCGGCGGAATCACTGGGTAATCTTGGGGTAAAGAAAAAGTCGACTCTGCCATTGCCATCAACGTCTGTTGGTTGTCCATAGAGACCAGTCACCCTTGGAAGCACACGTGATTTTATCAACCCCACCATCTGGTTCAGAGATGTTTCTGTCATCCTAGTCCCGGATGCCGACGAATTTGTGTCCTCCCAAATGTGAAAACCAGCTTCTTGGGCACGCAACTCGGCCTCAACTCTGACGGTTCGCCCATATGATCCTGCCATGTGGAAATATCGCTTGTCACCAACCGAAGGCAAGGCCATCGGCGCTTGGTTTGTGACAACCTTTGGTGGCACATCTGGCAAAGGCGGGACCGGCAAAACTTTGGGCAACGGCATCCATGGCAGCTCGTCGTCATCAGGCAAGGTAGGGGCAGACTTGGTAGTCAATATGTTGCCAGTGGCTCTCAGTGGGAAAGTCATGGTGCCAGTAGAACTGGACAGGTTGAATACCGCCAAAGCATATTTGCCAGGGGTGATCGATACAGTTCCACTGCTTGCTCCCAGCTCAACAAGCTCACCAAGAGGAGACCATGCGTCAATGCACTGGCCACCATTACATGATTGGTCCTCAGTACATGTAAAGGCCAGCTCAGAAACGGTGCCAGATTCGTTGCATTGCATCACTTCTGATGGCACCTTGCCGCAAAAGGTGGTTCCAGCCTCGCATGTGATCGGATAGCAGGAACCCAAGTGACATGCCTTTTTTTCCGAGCACTCTATTTCAATGTCCCAACCTGTTCCAGACGGTGAGCACCTACGTTGAACCCGATAATCAGGGCTGCAGCCGAATTTCCCAGCCTCACAGATGATGGGTTGGCACTGTAAAGACTCCTCCGAACAGGCGTTATTACCGTCACATGTGCTGACTGAAATCCATTTTGTCCCGAATTCATTACATTTTTCGATGTCTTTAAAGTTGGGGCTACACCTGATTTCGTCAGGGTCGCAGATCACTTGCTGACATTTGGATTCCAGGCAGATTTCAAATGATTCGCATCTAGTGGCAACCCATCCAGTGCCGGAATCTAGGCATCGTTCAACCACACTACTATCAAAGCACCTAGTCTGCATCGCCTTACAGACTACGTCCCTACATTCGCCGTCTTGACAGGCCTTACCTGCAGCACACTTTTCGACCTCGGTCCACTCAACTCCAGGAAATTTGCACTCAAGTACCGTGTTTGTGCCAGCTCTGCACTGTCTTGTATCGGGGGTACATGCTTGGCTCCTACATGTACCATCCAGACATACCCCTGGGCACTGTTCGTATCGCCAAGCTGTTCCATAGTCAGCGCAGATGGCCTTTGCTGTCATGTCATCGTTGCACGAGGTCTCGCCAACATCACAAATGACTGCCTTGCAGCCATCATCATCCCTGCAGATGGATTGTTCTCCACAACGTTGAGTTTTCCATGTCCCAGTTGCCTCATTTGGTGCAGCATCACAGGTGTGCCAGACACCATCGCTACAGTATGAAGGCTCAAAGGACCGACAAGGTTCTGCATCTTGTGCACAACCAAGCCATATCAGGGCCATAAGTGATAAAACAACGACTAAATTTCGAAACATTGTGACTCCAAGGGCATGACCCAAATGATTCCAAGGGTAGGCCCCAGATCCACGGAAATTTACCCCTTTATCTGCGAAATTAAAAGTGCGGGAGTACTACTTCGATTGAGATCAATGGACTAGGTGAACAATTAGTTGAGGGGTTTGCGAATTACTTCGGGACGGGGGGCTCGTCACCAATATAGCAGAGATACCCCTCATAGATGTTGAAGCAGGTGCTTCCCTCGACGCAGTCATGCAGGCCTCTCTCACACTCGTCGATATCCTCACAGGTGTCACCCACCTGCTCAAGGCCAGGGCTGCACATGCAGCCGCCAAGCCCGTCGCTAATAAATGGTCCCTCGCCGCAATCGCAGTGGTACCCATAGGTGGGGTCATTTCTGCAGGTAGCCACATTGCTACACAGATCAGCGCCACCTTCCGAGCCGCAGATATCCTTCTCCTTGCAGCCTTCTTGGTCCTTAACGAAGCCATGCGGACAGCCGCATTCAAATTTGTCGTCTTCTGTATTAACGCAAACCATTGGACCTTCGCAGTCTTCGTCATTGCAGGTGCTGCACACATCGTCGTAGTCCTCGCAGCAGTCGCCCCATTCCTTGCAGCCTGGCTCGCAGAAGCATTGCTGATTGTGGCTGAAACCGCCAACTGTGAAGAAGCGGCTAGAGGAGTACTCGATACAGCCTCCAACGCAGGATGCTGTTTGGTCGGGTACGTCAACCGAGGTCGTGTTGACCGGAACCCTTGCTATGCCAAAGACCGCACCGGACGTGGGAATGCGTTTCACCTGGAATGTCTTCAGATCAACCGAGATGACTGATCGAACCTCAGATAGTTCCATGGCGTTGCCGCCAGAGCGTCCAATCCAGGCTTTGTCATTGCGAACAACCAGCGAATCTACACCGTATGGCTCTGGGTATGAGTACCGCAAAAGACTTGCAGAGAGAGTCGGATCAAATGTCACAACCCCGGGAGCCTGAATGTTTGCCACCATGAGCAGTTCTTCTTCCATCTCCAGTGGAGGTTCAGGTGCGAAACTGGGGTAGGCGTAGCCCATATCCACTTCATCTGGTTCACTGGACTTCATCGGTCCATACCACCACCCCTGTCGTCCAGAGCAGCCCAGCATGTAGGCATGTTCTCCAGCCTCGTCAAAAGCTATTGAAACAACCGCACGCGGAATATCCTTGAGCACGCTTTTTAACACAAGTTTTCCTGGTGAAGAGATCTCAAACACCATAATGGCGAACAGGGGAGGCTCATCCTCGTCGCGGTCCGATTCTTCGGACATTGGAATGGGGCCATCGTTGCCTTGATTGTATGCTTGGATTCCTGGAACCAAAACGGTTTTTCCATCTGGCGCAATCGCAACATTTCCTAGAGCAAATCCGTATTCGTTTAGGTAGTGCGTTTCAACATAGAACAGAGTTCCATCCTCCATAAGCATGAAGGAAGTGAGCGCCACTCCGATATCACCAGCACCGGTGGAAACAACGGTTCCATTGGGCGCTATCTTAATCGAGGTATGCATTAATCCCGGTAACACAAACTGATTAATGATCTCCATTGCAGCAATGTCAATGACTACCAGCAGATCGCCCATACCACTAACCAGTGCATACTTCCCATCAGCATCAATCGCGATGCCTGCCGGCATCATGTGTCCATACTGAAATCCCCCTTTCATATAGCCACCAGCGTTCGGCATCATGAGATTACCCAAGACGACAGGATCTTGCACATTCGATATGTCGACGAAGTAGATGAGCAGGTCATGGAAGGACGAGACAAGCGCTGTCTTACCGTCTGGAGTTACCGCCACATCGATGGTGTACCCATTTCCAAGCTGTCCCTTTAGATAAGGACCGTGAAGGACCATGTTGTCTGTGTCGAGCATACCAAGGCCGCTACCTAAATACGCGACTGCAACCCATTTCGCGGCATCCGTACAGTTTCGGCCATCTCCAACAAAGCCAGGTCGGCACTCGCACTCGAAGCTACCGTCCGTGTTTTTGCAAAGTGAGTTGTTTGGGCAATCGTGGGTACCAAGGGTGCATTCGTCTACATCTTGGCAGTCTACACCGTCGCCTTCCCATCCCTCTAAACAGGTACACGAAAACGTTCCAGGCAAATTCGTGCAAACGGCCATCGTGGCACAATCGTGTGTCCCGTCTTCGCACTCATCGATGTCGACGCAACCATCTGACGTCCAGACATAGCCCGGGTCGCACCGGTCGGGTGTTACATCGTTGGTTGTGTCCCGAGTTGCGTCACCACCTGTATCACCAACGGTATCACCAGGTTTTGCATCAATGGTTGTGTCATCAGTGGCGTCGCCATGTGTCGCATCATCAGGCGTGTCTTCACCACCACCACACCCGGCCAGCACAAGCGCCGCGCCAAGCATGACCGAGACTCCAAACCGCGTTAAGCCAGTGATAAAGAAACCTTGAGTAATCTATGATGTTTTAGGATCAAAAGAAACCAGTGTTTTGGCTGGATCAGGGTATTTTGTCAGTTTTTTGTTAATCAGAAGGGGAACCATAGACAACTTAGCAGGATCCTAAAGCATGCAGCCATAACCGCCTATGGTGTTGGAGCAACCGGTGCCTTCGGGGCAGAAGTGTAGTCCCCTCTCACACTCGTCAACGTCCTCGCAGGTGTCGCCCACCAGTTCGAAACCGAATTTGCACATGCAGCCACGCAAGCCGTCAGATATTAGTGGAGGCTGACAATGGCAGGAATAGCCAGCAAATGTGCCCGAATTCTGGCAGGTAGCCCCTTGGTCACATAACTCATCACCACCCTCTGAGCCGCAGACATCGTTTGGTACACACATGTTGCCGTTAGCAGATGTACCTTTTAGGCAGCCGCACTCAAATTTACCGTCTTCTGTGTTCACACAGTGCTGTTCCTCTGAGCAGTCTTCTTCCTTATTGCAGGTTTCGCACACCTCGTCGAAGTCCTCGCAGCAGTCGCCCCATAGCTTGCAGCCTGGTTCGCATAAGCATTGTCGATTGCTGCTGATTCCACCAATGGTGAAGTTGTCGTAAATTGCAAACTCAACACAGTTGCCAGCACAACTCGCAGTCCCTGAGGGTGGTTCAACAGAGGTGGTGTTAAGCGGCACTCTGGCCAAACCAGCCATATAGCCGTTAGCGGGAACGCGCTTCACCTCGAATGTCTTCAGATCGACTGAGGCAATGGATCTGATTTCAGCTTGTTCCTCGACGTACCAGGGTGTCGAGTATCCAACCCAGGCAGTATCATTGCGAACAACCAGCGATTCTATACCATTGTTTAGGGATGGCGATTGACGCTTAAGCCTTGCAAAATGGGAAGGATCGAGTGTGACGACCCCAGGCTGCTTGATGTTGGCGACCATAAGCAGGTCCATCTCGTCCTCTGGGATTGGGGAATCGGGTGCGAAATTGGGGTATAGGTACCCCGCTTCATTCGGTTGAATCTTCTTTACCGGCAATCCTCCTGCTTTACCGCCGAGCATGTAGGCATGCTTGCCAGCCTTGTCGAAGGCTATTGACTGAACTGGACGCGGAATATCGTAAAGAACGCTTTTTAGCGCAAGCTCCCCCGGTTCAGTGATCTCGAACACCGCGAGCAGTTGCGAGTAGGGTGTATTCTCAACGTAAGGTGTGAATCCCGAAATCATGACGGTAACGCCATCTGGTGCAATCGCTACGTTTAAGGGAACGCCCATCTGGGCGCTCAAATCATGAGTCGTTATCTTGGATAACTTCCCATTGTCCGCAAGGAGAAAGGCGCTGACCTGTCCAGCTCTATCATCGGTGGTGACAACGGTTCCATCTGGGGCGATTTCAATCGTGAAGTGGTTCCCTTCTCTCGACAAAAAGGTGTCCACGATCTTCTTGGCTTCGATGTCCACGACGACTATGCGGGAGTCATATCCAGCGACCAGCGCGTACTTTCCATCCGCGCTGATTGCAATGTCAGTGGGTTTCATTGGCAAAAGAAGGTTATTGGAAAGGGCTGGATTCATCACGTCCGATATGTCCACGAAGCGGATGAACGCGGGCGAAGGATGGCTCGCGGCTATCAGTGCTGTCTTGCCATCTGGAGTGACGACTATGTCTGTTAACAGTCCTTGTCCGAGTTGTCCCATCAGGAACGGACCATGAAGTACCATGTTGTCTGTGTCAAGCATGCCAAGGCCACCGCCTATGTGCACGACTGCAACCCATTTGGCTTCATCTTTGCAGTCTTGGCCATCCCAAACAAAACCAGGCTGGCACTCGCACTCAAAGCTTCCATCGGTGTTCTTGCAAAGCGCATCCTCAGGGCAGTTGTGGGTATTCAAGGCGCACTCGTCGATGTCGACACAACCATCTGACGTCAGGACGTAGCCCGGGTTGCACTCGTCGGGTGTTACATCGTCGGGTGTGTCGCCAGGTGTGACATCCGTTGTGGTGTCTCCAGTTGTGTCTCCAGGTGTGTCTCCAGGTGTTGCATCTTCGTTGCTGTCATTTGCAGCGTCGCCAGTGGCGTCACCAGGTGTCACATCATCAGGCGTGTCTTCGCCACCACCACACCCAGCAAGCACAAGTGCCGCTGCTAGCATGACTGACGCACCAAACCGGACGACAGCTTCTCGCGTCCCAAGTAACTTTGAAACAGGCGTGCTCATGTCCAACCTCCGTTTAAGTAGGTTTAATGAACCTTGTTCACACAGGATTAAAGTGCACAGGTATAACTGCCTTCGGTATTGACGCAAGTAGTGTCTTCGGAGCAGAAGTGTAGTCCCTTCTCACACTCATCGACGTCCTTGCAGGTGCCTGCCTCCAGCTCGTAACCAAATGGGCACGTGCAGCCACCCAAGCCATCAGCGATGAATGGCGACTGACAAGCGCAGATATAACCATTGAAGACAGCCCTATTCGAGCAAGTGGCTCCTGCCCCACACAATTCATCGCCACCCTCCGAGCCGCAGACATCGTTCAGCTCACAAGAGCCACCCGCCGCATGAGTACCCTTTGGGCAGCCGCACTCAAATTTATCGTCTTCTGTGTTCACACAGTGCTGTTCCTCTGAGCAGTCTTCTTCCTTATTGCAGGTTTCGCACACCTCGTCGAAGTCCTCGCAGCAGTCGCCCCATAGCTTGCAGCCTGGTTCGCAGAAGCATTGCCGATTGGTGCTGAATCCGCCAATGGTGAAGAACTCGTCAATAGAAAACTCAACACATCTTCCGACACAGCTCGCAGTTCCTGCGGGTGGTTCAACAGAGGTGGTGTTAAGCGGCACTCTCGCTAAACCAGCCATATAGCCGTCCGCGGGAACGCGCTTCATTGTGAAAGTCTTCAGGTCGACAGCGATAATGGACCTGACGACAACTGGCTGCTCCATAACTAACCAAGGAGACATGTATCCAACCCAGGCGGTATCATTGCGAACAACCAGCGAATCTATGCCGTAACCTGGTGGTGGAGACTGACGCTGAAGAAGTAAAGAACGAGTCGAGTCGAAGGTCACTACACCTGGAGACTCAATGTTGGCGACCATCAACATGTCCATCCGTTCCTCTGGGAGTGGCTCTTCAGGGTTCGACGGGTATAGGCGGCCCATATCCCATTCGTTCGGCGTCATCTTCTTTCGTGGTATTCCCGCCTCTGAGCCGCCAAGCATGTAGGCATGGTTGCCGGCCTGATCAAAGGCGATTGACTGAACAGCACGCGGCAAATCCAAAAGCACGCTTTTGAACACAAGCTCTCCTGGTGCGGAGATCTCAAACACTGCCATCGGGTAAAAGAAGGGGTCAGCATCGTAATCATCCGGTTCAATTCCCGGAATCAAAACGGTTTTGCCATCTGGTGCAACCACTATGTTTGCTGGGTTTACATGGTTTTCGCTCACATCATAAGTGGTAACCTCAGATAGTTTTCCGTCTTCCGAGAGGACGAAGGTATTGACCTGCTTTCCCAAATAATCAGCGGTGATCACGGTTCCATCAGGAGCGATTTCAACCAAGTAGCTGTACGCTATTGGCAAACCAGCAAGGTCAACGATCTCCCTAGTCTCAATCTTAATGACGACGACGTGGGACTGAGTCCCAGCGACTACCGCATACTTTCCGTCCGCGCTGATTGCAATGTCAGTGGGTGTCGTAGGTAGGAGGAGAGTCCCCAGAATGGTTGGATTCATCACGTCTGATATGTCCACGAAGTATATGGGTGATGTGGACGAACCGTACGAGGCTACTAGCGCCGTCTTACCATCTGGAGTCACCACCATGTCTAATGCAGTTTCGTAGCCGAGTTGTCCCATCAGGAACGGACCATGAATGACAGCGTTGTCCGTGTCAAGCATGCCAAGGCCACCGCGTGAGTACAAGACAGCAACCCATTTGGCACCATCTTTGCAGTCTTGGCCATCCCAAACAAAACTAGGCTGGCACTCGCACTCAAAGCTTCCATCGGTGTTCTTGCAAAGCGCATCCTCAGGGCAGTTGTGGGTATTCAAGGCGCACTCGTCGATGTCGACACAACCATCTGACGTCAGGACATAGCCCGGGCTGCACTCGTCGGGTGTTACATCGTTGGTTGTGTCGCCAGGTGTGACATCCGTTGTGGTGTCTCCAGTTGTGTCGCCAGTTGCGTCACCAGCTGTATCGCTAGGAGCTGCATCAATGGTTGTATCATCAGTGGCGTCACCAGGTGTCACGTCATCAGACGTGTTTTCGCCACCACCACACCCAGCAAGCACAAGTGCCGCCGCTAGCATGAACGACACACCAAAGCGGAGGATAGATTTTTGCGCCCCAAACAACTTTAAAACAGGCATCCGCAAATCCATTTGCATACCTTGTTCAAGCAATTAAAATGAACCCCAGGAAGTTTACGAAAAATCAATTTCGAAAGAAACCTGATTTTTTCGTCGGTTATAAAAATTTTTTGAGCAATCGACGTGATTGAACACAGGACGGCAAAACCCTTTTTAAAGTGGGCTGGGGGTAAGAGTCAGCTCATTTCTGCAATAGAAAAGGTTTTGCCTGCAAACATCAAACAGGAAGGATTCACCTATATTGAGCCCTTTGTTGGCAGTGGTGCTGTGCTTTTTTGGGTGCTGAACAATTTTCCAAACGTGAAGCGAGCTGTAATCAATGACATCAATGAAGACTTGATTGCTACATACAGAGTCATTGCTCTCAGACCAAAGGATTTAATATCCGCTTTGCAAACACTGCAAAACGAGTTTCATACCTTGGAAGCAGACGAGAAGAAGGCCTACTTTTACCTGAAACGAGCACTGTATAACTTAAGGAGTGCAGATCAAATAGTGCAAGCGGCGCTGTTCATTTTTTTGAATCGCACCTGCTTTAACGGCTTGTATCGAGTCAATCGAAAGAACGAGTTCAACGTTCCAATTGGCAGTTACAAAAGGCCAACTATCTGTGACGCGGAAAATATCTTGGCTGTCAGCAAGGCTTTGCAAAAGGTGGAGATCTTGTGTGGGGATTTTGAGCAAACACTTAAATTCGCAGACGATAACTTGCTTTTTTACTTTGACCCGCCATATAAACCGCTTAGCCAGACCTCAAGCTTTAACTCGTACGCAAAAGATGATTTTGGGGACAGTGAACAGATTCGTTTGAGGGATTTTTGTATTAGCCTCGACAAGTTAGGTCATGCTTGGATTCTAAGTAATTCAGATGTAAAAGGTGCAAACGACAGCTTCTTCCACGATTTATATCGCGAGTTCCACATACAGCGAGTCGAGGCCAGAAGAAGCATCAATTCCCGTCCTGATAAAAGGGGGAAACTGACGGAGCTACTGATTACAAATCAGGCCCCAATGCCAGAGGGCACTGTTTACGTCGTAGATTAATTCAGTTTTTTGTTTGCGCAGTATGCAGTAACTTTGACGAGGTTGTCGAACTCGCGTCCGTCGACGACACAGTAGGTATCCAAGACGTCATCTTCGTGAACACAACAACGCGGACTCTCGCAGGTCCCCTCGCCCTCACATTTGTAGCCAGGCTTGTCACAAGCGGCAAACGTTCCGGCAAGTACAATCGCAAGTGTCATTAGTAAAGCTTTCATCTATAGAGCCTCCGAAAAACCTGGGCGGAATGGTAACAAATTGACGTGCAGTTTTTACAGCGGGAGCCGGGATTTCGCAAAGTTTCTAGTCAAATACATTGAATTCGATTCTTTCGACTGTTCCTTTGTAGTACTGAAGTTCGCCTATCGCATCTTTAAAGCCAATGAAATCATGGTTCTGAACGATATGTCAGAGTGTGCCAGTTGGTTAACAGTTCCTGCAACATAGAGATTTTCTTGTGGGCTGTAGTACGCCAAGGCCCCTGAAAGTCCCGAGTGCCCGATAAAATATGGGATTGCCCCTGTGGGATTGAAAATCCAAGGCAATTTAAACAAATGAATTCCAATGCCTGCACGCATTGGAGGGAAAATTCGTTTCCAGTCTTGTAGCTCATCAATGTAGGCTTGGGGGAACAATCTGCCAGTGAAAAAAGCTTCAATAAAAACAAGCATATCTGCGGAAGTTGAGACCATTCCACCGTCTGGCCCAAAGGAAGTCATTGCTTTGGGTATCTTGAGCTCCTTGCTTTTGTAATACAACGTTTTTGGCGTTTCATCAGTTGAGTCCTGATACAAATAGGTTTTTGTCAGCTCCAAAGGCTGGATTATTGATTGTTGGCAATTTACTGTATAAGACTCGCCAGTTATGGCCTCGATAATCTTTCCTAGAATCTGGAAATTGGCATCAGAGTACTTTGCCTTTGTCTCAGGCACAAAAAGGGCGGATATCCTTTTTGTCCTCTCAATTGCCTGTTCAAAAGTCCAAAACTGGTCTTCGCCAGCCATCAGCTCGTCTTCCAAACTCTTTTTGTTTGCACCCTTGTCTTGAAAATAGTCTGGAAGTCCCGACGTGTGAGCAAGCAAGTGCCTGATGGTTAGTTCTTGGGAATACTCTCTTCCTTTGTAAACGTGCAGGCCAGCCAAAATCGCAGGGTCAATGAATTTGCCGACTTTGTCATCAAGGTTAAGCTTGCCCTCATGTCTTAGTTTCAGAATCAGCGCTGTGGTGAACAACTTGGTGGTGCTGGCAATAAAGTAAGGATGGTCGATGGTTAGATTACCAGATGCCCCATACCAAGTTACGGCATCTTTTTTGACGGCAAAAGAGGCCCCAAACACCTTTTTGCCATCAACCACCCTGTCCAAAACCGCTTGGAGTGATTTTTCTTTAGTCATTATTTTCCTCTCCTGTGTGCTCAATTTCCAAGCACATGTTCCAAAGCCAATTATTAGTACGGATTATTATTTAGTAAGGCTGGGCTTTCTGACTCTGTAATAAAAATTTAAATAAGGCAACAGGAAAACCGAGGCCCATCAAGGGGCTAATTCTGGGGGCATGGTGAGGATTCTGGGAAAATCAGCAGCAGCAAGGCTAGTATTGGTCGGCGCAGTATTCATTTACTTCAGATGGTAGCTCAAATTTTATACCGTCGACCTCCCAGTAGTAGTCCCAATCCTCGTTAATGCAGTAACGTGGTTCCTCACAGGTTCCTGCGCCTTCACATTCGTATGATGAGTCATATGGTGAGTCACCACAGGCGGCAAATGATCCAGCCAACACAAGAGCAAGCGCGAGCAATTTGAACTTCATTGGGAGCACCTCCGTTAAAATTAGCGGGATTGTAGATTCGAGCAGTCGGCTGGTCAAGCCCAAAAAGTCAGCAAAAGTCATGGTTTTGATTACTTGGCTCAAACATCGCTGAAACGGCGACTTTGTTCCCCTGTCCCTGCTCCTGCTCCTGTTTCTGTTCCTGACCCTGCCAATTTGCCTGTTTTGATTCCCAATTGTTCGTTCTTTTTTGCGATTTATCTCTTCGTTACAGTTTTAAAACATGTCCGTGGGCATCCTTCCGGACCCAAAATCTCCCGTAGCCACCCCGACTGTCTCTTGGTGACATCGTCCGGGCGAAATATACGATTGCTAACGTGTACGTTCATCCTTTTGGCCCGGACGGGCCGCTTCGCGTCCTTCATGTCAACCAAAAGACGTCGGGTCCCGGCAACTCCCGATAGCGCCCTCCAGGATTGCCCCCGGACCATGTTGCAGGGTGCACTCTCGACCTCTTTTTAGCTCCAAATCCTGCTAAACAGCACAATCGTCTTCCTGTCCCGCACCCTTCACTCCGCCCTTGTCCCCGCTCCCGTCCCTGTCCCTGCCCCTGTCCCCGCTCCTGTCCCTGCCCTTGCCCCCGCTCCCGTCCCTGTCCCCGCCGCCATCCCCGCTTCCATCTGACCAGCCCAAAACATCAACAAGGGGGGCGTTTTGGGTTGAAATCACGGACATTTTCGCTATGGTTATAGCCATTGACGGTTTGCCTTGTTGGCAGGTTTTTATCACAGGGTGTATGGGAGGTTCGATGAAGGGCTCATTTTTACGTGCGTTTTTGGTTTTGATGATCGGTTTCGCCATTGGATGTGGTGGCAATGGCGATCCACAGGTTACAGACGAGGAATGTCAAGCATCCGGGAAGGTGGTGGTTGGAAAGGATTGTTTGCCCAAGTGTAAAGAAGGGCAGGGTGGTGAATGCGCTTGTGGTGGTGGGCAAGTTTGGGAGAAGTGTACTGAGGGGAACGTTTGCAGGGGTGCGGATGTTGCGGGTAAGTGCATGGCCATTGCTGATGCTCCAAAGTGTGATGATGGGGAGGTAGTGGATGCGCTTTGCATTTGCGGCGGCAGTGAATGCAGTTTAGGCAAAACGTGCTTGGCAAATGATTGTTTGGATTTCTGCGTGGAAGGCGAGTCGGATTGCGCCTGTGGTGAGGGCGAACATTTGGAGAAGTGCGAGGATGGGGAGGTGTGTCTTAATCTTGGCGAAGGTATGGCTTGTGGGACCAAGGAGCCTTCCTCAACTGACTGTGAATCCGGAGATATCGCACAGGCTCTGGGGTGTATGTGTGCGGATACAGAATGCACCGCTGGGGAACTTTGCTTAATTGAACAAGGCTCGAATGTTGGTTCATGTCATGAGGTTTGTAGCCCAGATGCTGTAACAAATGCGACCTGTAAGTGTGCGGACAACTCGGGTAATTTGCATGTTTGCGGGGAAGGAGGCTATTGCAGGCGAAATGCCGGGTGCGCGGAAGCGTGTGAATCCCAGGGGACCTCACGGTGCTTGTGTGGAGATGAAAGCTCCTATTGTGACGAAGGTAGCGTTTGCGCCAGGATTGTCGGCGATACCATGGGATGCATGCCTGAATGCGAAGTTCAACCAGATGCGGAAGCCTGTTGGTGCTACTACAGGGATTACACTATGACTACCATTTGCAGGGATGGCAACGTGTGCACGAACGAAAACGGGTGCAGCTGCGGTGGTGGAAAAGCATGTGTTAACGGGCATAGCTGCCGGTTAGATGAATGCAAGTGTGGTGACAAGGATGCATGTACTGGCGCGAACCGCTGTGTAGAAGGTGAATGCCGGTGTGGGTTACAGGATGAGGCTGATTGGACGAATCCAGGATGCACGAACGGTGCTGATTGCGATCCAACAACTGGAGGATGCAAGAAGGCAAAAGACTCGACCGCCATATTGGCGTACGGCAGCAACGTTGGCGATCCGACTGAATGGTACTCCGATACTGACAACAAGATTGGTGACGTTGCGTGTGACGAAGATCATGTGGGTGTGCGGCTATGCAGAGGCAACGAGACGGGCGCAAAGGTCGGCTGGGCAGAATGCAATGGCGAGTATTGGCGCATCATGGAAGAATGTGCGGCAGACGAGCTTTGTACAGAGGGATTGGGTTGCGTAAAGACTTGCGCAGCTGAGGCAGATTGTGGTGATCGCGGATCGTGTACGGATGTGACAGCGGCTAAATATATTTTTGGTGATGTGTACAATGGGCATGGCATAGTTGAGGGCGGGATTTCCACAATGTGTACGTGCAAACAAAGTGCTGGTTGCAGAGGGAGCATGAAATGTGTCGTGGATTCTACAGATCAATTGGGACGATGTGAGGGTGAGAGGGGCTCTGAGACGGATATTGTCGCAAGAATATCAATGAATTGCCGCGCAGGTGAGGTTTTACTGCCAGTTGTTGGTGGCAAGGAAGTTTGCACTTGCGGTGAAAGCATGAAGAGTTGCTACAACTTTGGACACTGCAAGACGTTGGCGCTTCACGCAACAAACTGGCCTCATGACGTTGGGAATATGTGGTTGTGTGGGCCTAAGGCTGGGCTAGACGATACAGTTGCTCCTGAACCCTATTGTTATGATGGGGAAACAATAGGTAAGCACGGTGCTTTCGGTTTTATTTGCCAGTGTGACGGAAAGAAGGCCTGCAAGTGGGAAGGTCATTGCAGTGCAGATGGATGTAAGGGTACAGCAGATGGCGCCGGCTGCTATGAGAGTGAGTGGCTGGATGCGGGTCAGAATTGTTTGTGCGGGGCCATTTTTGGTGGTGAGACATGCAAACCAGGTCAGATCTGCGTCTCCGACAATTCTAGCACGGGCTCATGTAACCAGGCATTATGGCACGGGGTAAATGGTCCCAATGGCAGGCCTGTAACGTTGTCATCTCAATGCGGCGGGCCTACCTTTTGCGGAGCTGGTGAACATTGTATGGGCACAGAATGCAAGTGTGGTTCCAATGCGGCCTGTGATTTCGATGCCAATGAGGCTTGCATTTGGTTTTCGGAGTCTGAAAGATGGGGCTGTGACTGCATTGGACCAGTATGCTAGCTAGTGCTCGTCTGTGACCTTTTTCTTAACATCTTGAAATCTTAGCGACTAATTCGAGACCTGCGAGCTATCCACAACGAAGCGAACATGGCCATCAGCAGCACCGTCCATCCACCAGATGGCGAGCCTGAAGAACAACCTCCACTTTTGGAAGTTGGTTGGGGCGTGGTATCCGTCACGACATCAGATGGGCTGATTTGGTCTAAGTCAGCAAAAGATGCTGGATCTTCTTTGCCGTGGTCAGGTTCGTTCACGTCCGTCTTGGCTAGGTCATTGGACGGCAAATCCGAGGGTGCGGGGTCCGAATCTTCCTGTCCAACATCGCTTGGTTCAAAAACGTCCTCTTCGTCTGGTCTGTCAGCAATCCATCCATCATTAGAAGCATTGTCCTCGCCACCAGACGAGTCCTGCGGCTCTTCTGGGTCGTCTTCAATTCGCTCAAGTTGACAAAAATCAGCCACAAGATTCATCAGGGCGGTTCGCGCCTGCTCGTTTGAGATGCTCTCGAACGGGAATCCTGCCAGTATGGACCGGCCAACTGAACGCTCGAATGCCACCGCGGCAACTCCGCCAGTCGAATAGCGCAGCACAGGTACGGCGCCGCCCACCGCCGTCAGCACGTCAGGATAACGGGGGTCATAACGCCCAGCCCCATCGAACGAAAACTCCGCCAGCGTCGCAAATGGGCCTCCAGCCTCGCCAGACGCCAATCTAGTATCGGCATCGTCGGCAAGGTACTGCGCCCCAAAAGCACTGGCCAGGAATGCAACTTCCTCTTCAGTGCCCTTATTTCCAAGATCCCACGCGATCTCAGTACCCGAGGCGACAAGGCATCCGCCGCCATCGAGATACGCGGACACGATGGACTGGGCCGCCGCATCGAAGGTCTCGGCATCAGTCGACTCCCGACCAAGGATCCAGTCGACCATGTCGTAGCCTGCCAAGGAAACGTCCCCGTCAATTACCGCCTCGTCTGAGGCCCCATCAAAGCCCAGTTTGTTCTTCACCAAACTCAAGCCATGTTCGTATGAGTAATCCCCGTGATTAAAGTCCTCTCGCACCCAGGCGTCCTGACGGTCAAAACCGTTAACGACCAGAACCGCCGATTGGCCAGGCTTGGTGGGAGACACTGCAACTGCAGCGGAGGCCTCCGACTCTCCAGCCGCGTTTAACGCAGTCACTCGTATTAGTACCATTCCTCCAACATTGACATGGGAAAATCTATAAGAGGTGTCAGTAGTTATATCGCCTTCGTTAAACCCGCGACTCATTCGAGTGATGTAGACGCGGTAGCCTAACGCACCAGGCACAGGCCGCCACGACACCTCGATTTCTTCATCGATATTCTTAGCGGTCAGATGGGTCGGCGTTTCAGGCAACATTCCAGCGCTAGGATTCGCAGTTTGAATCAGGCCACGCACAATCGCCCTGGCCAGGGTGCGCCTAAAGCGTGGGTCATGCATCGCCTGATTGTCTGACATGCGTTTGCCAGAACCGGTGGTCAGGTTCGTGAAGAAAGCGGACTCAAACAGGATTCCAGGGATGTTAGACAGCACCCTCACCTCACCAAAGTTTTCCACCAGCTTGCCTGCGTTTCGCCAAGCAGGATCCCAGAATGCGCGAAGGTCCTCAACGACTGCGTCGTGAACCGCGTACTGTAGCGCGGCGCTGCCTGACGGTTCATCACATATGGCTGGATCAAGCGGCTGGTGCTCGGTTCCAGTCCTGCAATTGTACCTATAAGTAGATGTGCCACTCAAGGTCGCGTCATTGTTGGCATTCCCATGAATCGAAATGTAGTAGTCTGCCCCAACTTTGTTTGCAAAAGCCGGCCTTATGGTGACATCGCCATAGTCTGCAAGGCCGGCAGGACTTGTCTCGCCTAGCCATTTCAGTGCAGAGGCCTGCCACCATGGACGCTTTGATTCAGGGTCGATGCCACCACCGATGCGGACCGCGTCGGCGATTATGTAGCACCCGGAGGCATCTGGAGCATCAAGTGTCACCGTAACGGTATCGGCAGGAAGGAAGAAACGTCCAAGGGGCACCCACATAGAACCATTCTGTTGCTGATTGACGAAGTGGTGGGAGACGTTGTAGCGTGTAGCCACCGTATATCTGGCCGACTGGCATCTGTTGGCCCCGGCGGCCCACCTGGCCTGAACCCAGTAGTATCCGGCCTCAGGCACGGTTAAATTCCAACTTGCCCAGATATTGGGATCAGCGTAGTGAGAACGATAGTCTTGCCCCCATCCCAGTTCGGTGCTGGTTCCAGCTTGCCAGTCTCCTTCCTCCCAAAACGCTTCATCCCCATCGTCAACCTCTACGAACAGAGGGTTTTTATCCAGTTGGCGGACGACGTAAACACGCGCTCCGGCTTGCCTGAGCAAAGGCACCAGATGATCGCTGACAAGTTCGGCGTTGAATATGTCCTCGATGATGCCCTCACAGGATCCACAGCCCTCAAACTTGAACAGTTTCCTTTGGAACTCGCCGTTCACTCCTTCGCGCCATCCATGGCCAGCGCTGACCACGATGCTGAGATCAGACAAAGCCGCACCATAAGGAAAGGCCGCAGCTTGGTCAGAAAATCCCGAGTACGGCGGCTGAAATCCCTGGCCCAGACAAGGCGCTGCAAGCATCGAGGCCAAAGTAAGGGTCGTAAGCGCCACAGCAGGCATACCAAAGGACCATCTCACAAACATCGTGCCCTCCAAATAAGCAAAGAGCTTTCGCCAATCTTAACAATTTTCGTTTGGAGTTTTTAGCTATAACCGGGTGGTTTTTGGGGTTTGGGGGTGCTTTTGATGGTGCTTTTAAGATAAGCAGGTAACAAAGCAAGCTTTTAGTTATGATTTCGGGCCAAAAAGGTTTACCATGGACCAGGTTTTTTGACACATTTGGGGGGTATCATGAAAAGCGCATTTTCACGGGCGTTGGTTGCTTTAGCGCTGCTGGCTGGCTTCGCCTGCGGCGGTGGGGGCGAGCCTCAGATTAGCGACGAGGAGTGCGAGGCCGCTGGAAAGGTGGTGGTTGGGAAAGACTGTTTGCCAAAGTGCAAAGAAGGGCAGGGTGGCGAATGCGCCTGTGGTGGCGGCGAAGTTTGGGAGAAGTGCGCTGAAGGCAATGTCTGCAAGGGAACTGATGTAGCTGGTAAGTGCGAGGCCATAGCTGACGCACCAGAGTGCGAGGCGGGAAAGGTAACGGATGAGCTGTGCATATGTGGCAGCAGTGAATGCGGCGTCGGCAATATGTGTTTGGCGGGCGATTGTTTGAAAGTATGTGCAGAGGGCGAAAGTAACTGCGCGTGTGGCCAGGGCGATAGTTGGGAACAGTGCAAGGATGCCTTGGTTTGCACGAGGACTGGAGACGCTTGGGGGTGTTCAGAAATCGAGCCTGTAGGGACCGATTGTGAAACTGGAGAGATTGCAGGGGCAGATGGCTGTACATGCGGGGGTAAAGAGTGCGATGCCGGCAAACTTTGTTTAATAGCAACGGACGTAGGCTCGTGTCACGACATTTGTGCTCCTGATGCAGCTACGGACGCGACCTGTCAGTGTAGGGACCTCAGTGGTGATTGGCACGTTTGCGGAGAGGGCGGCTACTGCAGGCTTCCGGAAATGGATGGCGGTTGTGCAGAACCGTGTCCTGGCCTTGGTGTAACTGGGTGTTTTTGTGGAGATGCACGCACATATTGCGGTGCTGGCAGCGTATGTGCCGAAGTAGACCAAGATGTGGGTTGTATCCCAGAATGCAACGGTGAATCAGGTGCAGAGGCTTGTTGGTGCGAGTTTAATGATCAACTAAGCACCACCGTTTGCAAGGATGGCAATAGGTGCACGAACGAAGGATGCAAGTGTGGTGATAAAGCCCCCTGTACCAACGGAAGTACGTGCAAGGATGGTGTGTGCATTTGCGGTGATGATGGCGAATGTGGTGGTTCGAACAGATGTGTTGAAGGCGAATGCAAGTGCGGCGTACAAGATGAGGATGAATGGACAAATCCTGGGTGTAAAAACGGTGCGGATTGCGATAGCAGCGATGGAAAGTGCGTGAAGGCTGTAGGCTCGGAACCTATTCTCAGTTACTCCACAAATAAAGGAAACGCGACCGAATGGTACACCGATGCTGAAAACAAGATCCGGGGTGTTGTATGTGACGAAGATCACACCGGTGTGCGGCTATGCAGAGGCAACGAGACGGGCGCAAAGGTCGGCTGGGCCGAATGCAACGGCGAGAATTGGCGAATCATGGAAGAATGCGCGGCAGAAGAGCTTTGTTCGGATGGCATGGGTTGTGTCAGAAGCTGTGGTCCTGAGGCGGATTGTGGAGCTAGCGGCTCTTGTGCCGATGCTAGTGTATACCTGGAACTGCTTGGTGATGTGTATGATGCCACTGGCAAGGTTGAGGCCGGCATTACCAAAATCTGTATGTGCGGGCAGGGGCTAGGTTGTAGGGGGGAGATGGGATGCCAAATGAATCTTTATGGTGTCCCGGGGCAATGCGCGTCTAATGGCGCTTTCGATGATGTCGTGCTAGCCGCATCGAATTGCCGTGCAGGTGAGTTTTTGTTCGGAATTGGTAAAGATGGTCAAAAAATATGCACCTGCGGTGAGAGTATGAAGAGTTGCAGAGGAGCAGGACATTGCAAGACAACAAAGACTTCATCAGAACAGTGGCCTCATCAAGCAGGGCAAGGATGGATGTGTGGGCTTCCGGCTGGTCAAGAGCTCCCAGGTGATGCGAGCGCCTATTGTTATGACAAAGAGACATTGGGTGAATACAGCAGTTTTGGACCAATTTGCCGTTGTGGTGATAACAAACCGTGTAAGTGGAATGGGGAGTGCAGCGGTGACGTATGTAAGGATAACTCCGAAGATGGCACAGGCTGTTATGAGAGTGAATGGCCTGGAGCGGATCGCATCTGTCGATGTGGAAGCATGGATGAGCCGTGTTCACCTGGCCAGGTTTGCGTCTCAACCAATACGGATGGAGGTTCAGTTTGCCAAGCCGCCAAATGGCAGGGGATAGGGAGCGCAAGACTTGTAACCTTGTCGCTATCGTTGCCTTGCAGCGAGGACAATCCCTTCTGCGGACCAGGCGAGTTTTGCTTTGGCAGTGATGGTTGTAGGTGTGGTAAAGCGCCGGGCTGCGGGTCAGGCGACGTCTGTGCGTGGAGCTGGGTAACCAACAAATGGGAGTGCTTATGACCCCGGGATGTGATTCTTGGGCTGATGATCAATAAAACCTGACCCTGTCCCTGCTCCTGCTTCCAAGTTTCCTTGATAGCAAGACTTTGAAAAGCTGGGGAGGATTCCCAAAAAACGACACGCTGGGTTGGTCAAGAGGGAGAGTTATTGGTCATTTTGTATGATGATTGCGTAAATCTGGTGCCTAAGGTGTTGAGTTTCTGTGCCACTTTTTCCTAAACTTGCGGCGTCTTTGCTCGGAGTCCCAACATGCATCATCTGTTTCGTCTCAAACACGCTCTACTGGTAATGACCGCAGCCGCAGTCCTGCTCGTCGCTTGCCCCGCGATGGCTGAAAGTTACGAGCAGAAGAACGAGGGTGAGGTTGTGGTTTATGGCATTCATGCGACCACTAAGTATGTTCCTGGAAAAACTGATGAAATGGTGATTCCTCCTGAAGTTTTTCTTGAAGGACTGCGAGGTGAATGGGTCTCGTTTCAAATCCTGATCAAACTAGGCTACAACGTCGCTAGTCTTGAGGACGTGAACGTGATTCCTTCAAAACTCATGCTAGATGGCAGCGAAAAGTTTATTGATGTCACGGCCTTCGATTTTTATCGAGAGTGGTTTCTCGACATAAAGGAAAACTCTGGTGGCGGGACGGAGGTCCCAAACCATCTTCGTAGACCGGGCCTTTATCCCGATCCACTCATTCCGTTCAAAGACCCATTCAAACCTGGCGATGTGCCGGTGGCTGCCCCATTCTCACTTGAGAAGAATCCCGGTTTTGCGCTGATCTGGGTGGACCTGTTCATTCCACGTGACGCTGCGCCTGGTCTATACAGGGGGAGTATCGACTTTACCTGGCGAGCATTCTCTGCAAACGGTCAGCAGGCCGAGACACCGATGCCAAGTGTGGATGTCAATCTTCAGGTCTGGGACCTGGATATGCCACACGAGCGCAACATCGGCACTTCGTATGGGATGCACGACTGGTTGCTTCGGCGGTATCACGGTGGACCAGACCCGGATGCTCCTTCTGCAAACTTTGATGAGATCGTTCGGACGTACCACAAGGTGCTTCACCAACACCGTATGGATCTGACCTATCAGAAGGGGCCAGTTGAATTTAAGTTTGACGACGATGGTGAGCTGTTGCCTGTGGACTGGACTGCTTACGATGCTCATATGCAGCCTCGCATTGATGGAACGTACTTCGATGACACGGTTGGAGTTACCCGCTTTGCAAGTGGCATGTTTGAACCGGGTGGTGGAACTGGCAGTATGACCGAGGACCAATACAAGGCGGCTGCACGCGCCTTTGTAGAACACCTGGATGAAAAAGGCTGGCTGCACCGCATGTGGACATATTCGACTGACGAACCTTGGTTAAACGGTGGTGACGAGACTTGGGCGCGTGTCATCCACGATGCCGGCTTGTTGCACGAGGCGTCTGACCTGTGGAAAGGGCGTGTGCTTGTCACTGGTCCAATGTACCCAGGCGCTGAAGATGTTGTTGACATCTGGTGCCCAGTCACCCCCATGTACGGCGACTGGTTTTGGGTCGATTCTGATTATGCTGGTCGAGGAGACTACGACGAGCACATGGCGAATGGAGGTGAGCTTTGGTTTTACAATTGCAATGCCAACTTTCCGCCATTTGCCGGCTATGACATCGACACGACTATTGGTTATGAGCCACGCATTCTGAAGTGGGGGGCGTGGTTTGAAAAGGCTACCGGATTTTTGTACTGGCACACGAACTACTGGTCCCAAGCTGGCCCCTGGGTGGAATGGCAATCAATTGCCAATTTTGACGTCCTTTTTGCGCGTAACGGCGATGGTCTGTTGTGGTATCCGGGTGATTCTGACGGCTACCACGTTGACAATGAAGGTAACCCGATTCCAAGTGGTGTGCCTGAATGGTTAAGTATTGACGGTCCGATTACTAGCTATCGCATGAAGCAGATTCGCGACGGTTTGGAGGACTGGGAACTCTTCATTATGGCCGACAAGGCTGGCTTGGGAGACTGGTTGAGAACCGAGATCGGGCGTGCCTACACTAAGTTCGGCACCCCATTCTACGAGGACTGTTCGATCGAGGGAGCCTACTGTCCGGCCAAAGGCGAACCTTGGACCCTTGATGAAAACGTGCTGCTTGACGTACGCAAGCGAGTTGCCAGCAAGCTGCAGTTCACGTTGCACCCTGATAAGTATAAGGACCCAGATGAGCCTGACGAACCAGACGAGGAGCCACTTCCGAACGAAGACATTATTGCCACGCCAGAAGATTGCATTGAGCCAGGTGAAGTGACGGACGCGGACGCCGCTGAAACCCCGGTGGACGCGAAAGACGCTGAGACCCCTGTGGATGCAAATACAGACGACCCGAAACCCTCCGGAAAGAGCGGCTGTTCTGCTTCTGGCTCTTCTTCTTTGCCAGGCGCCATCTTACTTGCGTTGCTATCTGGATTACTTTTGATTCGCCGCAGAAATCGCGCCTAGCTACCGCCTCTTTCCACGTTTGAAGTTTGACTTTAGCAGTTTATCTGGTCTATTTGAAGCTACGCTTTTTTGGCGAGGTCTCATGGCTAAATTGACCAGACGAGCGGCTCTTGGGGCTATTGCAACTGGAACGATAGGGGTCGCTGCCGCGTGCAATCCTTTGACCCAAAAACCTGGTGCCCAAGTATCTGCGCTTGATGCAGACCCAAAAGCTTGGTGGAAACCTGGAGGCTACATTGTTCACGAAACAGTAGATACAACTAGTCTTTCCAAAGGTCGCATAAAGGCCTTTGTGTCTGGCGAGTGGCAGGAGTTTAAAACAATCGAATTGCCTGGCCCTTTCGTTAGGTGGAGTTTTCAGGAACGAATCATTCGTATCCAGCGTTTGGCCCGTTTTGGCTTTCAACAAAAAGACTTGGCTGGTCCCCACAATGCATGTGTGGCGACTGTTGGCGGTCCTACTCGGGATTCTGCCATATCTTTGAACACCGCCTATAAAGGCATGGGGTTTGCTCCTAAACTGGAGCGCTTGGCCGAAACGATTGAGCTTTTGGAACATGAAGGAAAAAAGGCGGACGAGTCATCAATGGGGATTCCAGCCCATGCAATCTTTGCCAAAACGAAGGTCATGGAGGATTTATATCGCGACGTTGATAGGTTTGACCTGCGTTCCCAAGTTTCGCTGGAGCTGTTTGCAACGCCTGATTATCCAACTCACACTTTTTTGAACATGATGGTGAATCCAATTGCTTCGGCGTCATTTTTGGATTTTCCGACATATGAAATCAGGGCAATTCCCAAGCTTTTGCATCCAAAGAATCCAGGCCTGACAGAGCATGAACGGCTTTTGGTGAAGTGGACAAACCAGGTTCATGACTTCATCCATGGTGGTGAAGGCGACAAAATGGCCTGTGTGTACCACGTGATAGAGGTCTTTGATGACACTCCAAGTGACAGGGCCAAGGGAGTGCGGGTCGCTTAGGGGGCGATGGGGGCGGGGGCAGGGTCAGGGGCGGCGGCAGGGACAGGGTCAGGGTCAGGGGCGGGTGCCGCAGACCACAACGAAGGAGCCTTTGCCGTGGCCTTGCTGGACTGGTTGGATTTGGTTGATCTCATTTATTGGGCTAAATAGCACTTGCCCCCACTGTAGATCTTGGAACCCTGCGTTTTTCATCAGAGTCTTCACGTCATCGGTCGAGAAAAACGTCGCCACTTTATAAAAAGTATTGGTCGAGCGTTTTTCAAGGTAGCCCTTTCCAAATTCCGAGGCAATGTCTACAAAACCAACGATAAACAACCCGCCTGGTCGCAGTACTCGCTTTGCTTCAGCCATCATCTTCACCGGGTCATCCACAAAACAAATCGTTGTTACAGCAAGCGCGTAATCAAAAGTGCCATCTTGCCATGGAAGCTTCTCAGCAACCCCCTTTATGACCTCGATTCCACGATTTTGTGCAACTTTTCCCATGGGTAAGGAAGGGTCTATGCCAGTTTCTATCCCAAGTGGAGCTGCAAAACGTCCCGTCCCCACGCCAATTTCCAGCCCCTTACCAGCCACAGGGATAAAAGCCCGCAAAGCCAGTAGTTCCGACATGTAAACCGCGCTGTGAGCATCAAACCAACGCTCGTATCTTTCAACGTTTTCATCAAAAACCGCACTATTTGACACTGCCACACCTCAAAGTCAAAGCACCCCCAATTATGTCATTTATCGTAAATTTGAAAGACACCCAAGTCTGTTTATACTTGGGTGCGATTTTTTGGAGGGACCGTGAAAACCAGGCTTGCAAATATGCTGTTTGACGCAAAATCCTTGGGAGGCATAGGTACCACCATTTGCATGCCTGAACTTTCTGTGGCTGTCGATATCGGCTTTTGCACGCCAGCGGCGCTTCGATGCGATACCCTCATTCTTACCCACGGTCACGCGGATCACGTCTCTGGCCTTACAACTTGGCTTGGTACCAGGCGTCTTTACGGGATGCGACCCGGGCGGATTATTGTGCCTGCGCTGATGTTGCCCGTGATGGAGCGCTTTCTTGAGGTTTTGGGGCAACTTCAGGGACGGCCCTACGAAACCGAGGTCATTGGCGTTGATTTTGGCGAAGAGGTTCAAATAACCAAGGACACATTTGCGACGCCATTTCCAGTGGAGCACAGTGGTCCTAGCGCTGGTTGGGCTTTAATCAGGCTGGTTAGAAAGCTGGATCCTAAATACCATGGCTTGCCAGGAAATCAGATCGCAAAAATGAAGGAAAACCCTCCGGAAGGCATGTTTTCAACCAAACTTGAGACCTCGGTTGCTATAACTGGCGACACCACAGCTGCAGGACTTTTACCCCTTGACTCTTTGGTTAAAGAAGCCAAGGTGCTGTTTGTAGAGTCAACTTTTGTAGACGACCGCCGTAGTTTTGATCAAGCCCTTTTGGGAAAACACAGTCATTTGGACCAGTTACTGCCCGTCTTGGAGCAGGTGCAATCTGAGGCCATAGTTTTGTATCATTTCAGTCAGATTTATCGCGTGGGCGAAATCGAGGCAGCCGTGAAAGAGCGATTGACCGATAAATTGGCATCTGTGGTTCACCTGCTGCTTCCACAGGAGGGGGATAGGCTTTGAAAAAATCCGGTATTCGCAAGTTGTTTCACAAGTACCTTAGCCCTGAGCAAAGGCGGATAATCAAGTTTTTGGTCGTTGGCACATCAGGCGTACCAGTGAATCTGGGTGTGGTCTACCTGGCGACAAATTTGATGTCCTCCCAATCGTTTCAAGGACTGCGAGATGGCATCGCTCAATTATTTAACATGCCGACTCTTTCGGCCTCTGGTCTCAGGGATTTTGTTGCATACGGGTTGGGGATTATCGTATCGATATTTACCAACTTTTTGCTAAACAACTTCTGGACTTGGGGTGATCGCGTCGCAGGCGACAACACAGGTCAGTTTTTCAAGCGTCTGGTGAAGTTTTATCTGGTTTCATCGGTTGCGGCAGCCTTTCAATTGGGAACTTCTTCGCTTGTTTCAGCCTTGGTCCGGGGCAACGAATTCTTTGCAACAGTAATTCATGGTGACTACAGGATTTATCACATTGTTGCCCCCCTAATAGGCATCATGGTTGGGTTAGTCATCAACTTCGTTGCGAATAACCTGTGGACTTTTAAGAAGAAACGTGGCTAGACCCCAAAATCAGCCTTCAAATCCCAGCTCTAAGGCTTTTTGTCTGACTTCGTCAGGTACGCGATATGTTTGACCTTTTGCGTCGACCATGACCTGCGTGGTCAATCCTTCGGCCATTATTTTTCCAGTTACGACATCTTTTACTTGGTATTCCAAGACGAAAGACTTGTTGCCGAAGCTTTTAAACCTGATTCCCATAGTTACTTGGGCAGGCAAGACAATGGGCGCAATGTATTTTAAATAAGCGTCTCCGACCAAAAAGGGCATGCGTTTCCACCCATCTGGTCCAAACAGTTCTCGCCAGTAGCCAATTCTTGCGATTTCAAAATAAGTCAAATAAACAGCGTTGTTAACATGGCCCAAAGAGTCCAGGTCACGAAAACGAACATCAAAGGGGGTTAAATAGTGAAAGTCCATATCTACTCCTAAAAACCAGGACAAAGAGAATCTTGGTATTGGATCTCGATTGGTCAAGATGTGTTTTTTGGTGCCAAAAACTCATGCTTGACGTTGGCATAATTGCGGTGTAAATTTCCGACGCTTTTGTTGCCCTGCCGGAGTGGTGGAACTGGTAGACGCGCGGGACTCAAAATCCCGTATCCGCAAGGGTGTGTGGGTTCGATTCCCACCTCCGGCACCAAATCCTCAATAATGTCAATTGATTGCAGAGTAGGCGTCCCTTTCTGCTCCTGCTCCTGCCCCTGTCCCTGTCCCCGTCCCTGTCCCCGTCCTCACCTCCGCCCCCACTTCCACTACTTCAACTTTGTGTTACCCTTTGCGCCATGACTGTGTCTTGGAAAAAACAGGCTGTTGGATGGGTGTTGACTGGTTTGGTGCTTGTCTATATTGGCTTTACCACGGATCTTGACTCGTTTGCCATAACCCTTTTGAACGCTAAATTGCCTTTGTTTTTGCTGGCGATTTTGATTTTTGAGCCAGTGTCGTTTCTTGTTGATTCCTCGGCACTTTATCTTTTGCTTAAGTCGTCAGGGGCTAAGATTCCCTTTGTTGATGCTGTTCGAACTAGAGGCGCCTCTTTTTTGTTTAACATTGTCAATTATCAACTTGCGCTTGTTTCAATGGCCGCCATCTTGAACAAGCGGACTGATAAGGGGGGCGCGGAGGCTGCTGGATTTGTACTGTTTTTGGGGGCTGCGGACCTTTGGGCCGTTTCCATTGTGGCGCTTGTTGGGCTTTCATTTGGTGGAACACTTTTTGAGCCTGCTATCAGGACCCCACTGATGGTTGGCGCTATCACTGTCGCCTTATCTGGGCCAGTTGCATTGGTTTTTGGGCGCAAAATCTCTAGGTTATGGCCGACAAGCATTGTCGCCAGAATCCTGGATGTGTTGGCAAACTTAAGCTTCAAAAACGCCTTGAAAATTGGGCTTTTAAAGTGTCTACAAATGCTGATTTTGACCACGTCTGATTGGATTTTCATGCGCTCCTTTGGTATAGAACTGCCCATTTTTGCGGCTTATATGGGCATGCCGATCGTTAACGTGGTGGCCGTTCTTCCATTTTCGATCAGCGGCCTTGGGGGTGGGCAAGTTGCTATGCGTCAACTATTTGCAGCCTGGGCGCCAGCTTCAGTTGTGGCGGTTGCAGCGATTGATGCGTCTTCAACATGCTCCCTTGGAGCGGTTTTGGTCTTTAGACTTTGCGTGGCTTTAGTTTTTTTGCCGTGGGCTATCACCACCATGGCGACTTCAAAGAGCTCCCAGATTTGACCCAGATTCAGGCTTGGTCTAGCATCGTCGCTGTATGAGTGGGATTTGCGCTGTGCTATTTCCTGGTGCTGTGGTTGATGACGACGATAGATGCGTCGTTCATGCCATGTCCCAACTCCAAAGCCACAGGGGGCCTGACTTTGTTTGGATTACTGATGGCCCCTCCTTCGTTTTGGGCAACTCGTTGTTGCAAACTGGTCCAAACGCCACTGAAAAGCTCCCAGATATGCAACAGATCCACATCACCTACGACGGCCACATTACCAATCGCAACCAGCTTCAACAGCAGTTTTTTTCAAGTTCAACAATCAAAAGTGATGAAGAGCTGATAGTTTTACTGTACCAAAAGATGGGAATGGACTTTTTGGTACATCTGTCAGGCCAGTTTGCCTTTGTTTTGGTAGATCAACGGCTGAACAAATGTTGGGTGGTGCGTGACCATTTTGGGATGAGGCCCTTGTTTTGGGCTCAGTGTGGGAACCGTTTTTACGTGGCCTCTGAGATTAAAGCCTTGCTGGAAGTACCAGGTCTTGAGCGCACCCTTGATCGCGAATCAATCTACCATTACTTCACCTTGGCCTACATTCCTCGTGGTATGACACCCTTTAAACAAATCCACGAATTACCAGGGTCTCAGCTTATAGAAATTGACTTGAACTCGGGCCAGCACAGCCAACAGCAATACTACAAAATTCAATACGATCCAGACCCAACCCTTTCAGAGCGAGACCTAATTGAACCGCTTAAACAAGCGATAATTGACAGCGTGCAACGAAACCTGCCTGCCAGCGGCCCTGTTGGGCTGATGTTTTCTGGTGGATTTGATACCAGCAGCATTCTGGGAATCATCAAAACTTTACCCCAGGTAGAGCAACTGTACACGTATTCCGTCTTGATGCAGGAGCCATCCTTTGACGAATCCAAATTTCAAGACGCCATGGCAGTTCCCAATCGCAACAGACATCATCAAATCTTGGTTGGTCCAAGGGAGGTTGAAGATGCGTTGTTTAAGCATCTTGCCTACCTGGACGAACCATCCGGCGATGGGGCCACCATTCCCTTCTTTTTGCTGGCCAAACAAGCTGCTAAGGATGTCCGCGTCCTGATTTCTGGCGAAGGTGGCGACGAGACATTTAACGCCCCGGAAACACACAGCGCGAACTGGGCGCGTCGCTATTATCGGCGGCTGGTGCCAAAGCCTGTTCGCGATGCCGCACACTGGACCGCGCACGCCTTACCATGTAACTACAAAAAGCTGAGCCTAGAGTTTGTGGCCAAGCGTTTTACCGAGGGCGCCGAAATGGGGGTGCCGGAGTCTCACATTCATTGGCGCCATGTGCTGCCAGAGCACGACAAATTGCTGTTGATGCCCGACAGCCAGGATTTTGCATCTACTGCCTCAATTTTTCGCAATATGTACGATGCTTTACCCTTTGAAGATGAGCTAAATCGCCTATCTGTCATTGATATTCGCCAGTATTTTGAAGGGGATTTAATGGTCAAAAATGATCGAATGTTAATGGCTCATTCGATCCAGCCGAATCTGCCCTTCATGGATAGGATCCTACTGGAAAGTATGCTTAAAATCCCTGTGAATCTGAGGCTTTATGGTCTCAAACGACGTCGGTTGCAAAAGCTTGCGCTGCGTGAATTTGTTCCAAGCAGAATTTATAAACGGCCAAATATGGGCCTGGAAATGCCCCATTCAATTTGGTTTTTAGGGCCTTTGCGGTCACTGGCCGAAAGCTTGCTTGCCCCTGACAAAGTCGCTAATCTGGGGATTTTAGACCCTGCCTTTGTAACCAAACTCTGGGATGACCACGTCAACAAGCGGCGAGACAACGGTCGTGCCCTTTGGTCCATTTTGATTTTGGTGGCTTGGTTTGATTTATTTGTTGCTTCTGAACGCTACAAGGATGAGCTCGTAAGGAGGTTTTGATGCGTGGGGATTGAACATAGGGGGTGTTTTTAAGTACCAAACAATGCTTTTTTGGGCAAGTGTCGGCTAGTTTGGGGTAAGATGGTTGTAATTTGATGCCTCCATTTTGTAGATTACTGACTTTGGGGGACTTTGAAACGGGGGTTTGTCATGCACTACTTAAGAACGGCAGCGATGGTGTTCGCACTGGCTTTCCTTTTAGCCTGTGGAGGCGGGGATGGTCCAGTCGTGATGTATACTGGTGGTGGCGGGGAGCTAGGCTCAGATGTTGGGGACCAGGATTCTGTGGGGTCTGACGACTCAACCGAAGACGAAGACGCGGTGCGGCCGGACGCTGATGTCGTTGATGATTCCTCAGGCAAACCGGATGGTCACACCCCGAAACCTGGCGAATTTGACTGGCCATGTAATGGCAACGATGAGTGCCATTCTGGCCTCTGCGTAGAAGGCCCCAAAGGCCCAGTTTGCACAAAGGTATGTCAACTCGGGGAATGTCCAGATGGTTGGTACTGCCGAGGCATGAGTGTTGGACCGGACGTCGTGTCCGTCTGTATCCCAGAAGGCGCCAACCTTTGCAAACCTTGTAAGGTCGACACCCAGTGTGGGCATGGGGTTTGTCTTGAACTAGGCGACGAAAAATTTTGTACCAGAAACTGCAGTCGTTTGGACGACTGTCCTGAAGGATACGAATGTCAAGAGATTACTCATAACGAGCGCCTTACCAAAGAATGCATTCCTGTACTTGGCACTTGTTCTTGTGGAAAATCAAACCATGGAGAAGAGCGCCCTTGCATGAACAGAAACGCCGTTGGAGTGTGTCAGGGCTTTGAAACATGCGACAAGGACTTGGGTTGGGTCGGATGCACCGCTCTTGAGCCCGCACCCGAAATCTGTGACGGCATCGACAACGACTGCAATGGCGTGGCCGACGATGACCCACGGATGCCAGAGGAAGAATGCTACAACGAAACCCCTGGTATTGAAGGCAGATGCAAGGGAACTTGGTCCTGTGCAGGTGAGGCCGGATGGCAGTGCATTGGACCTTCTCCGGCGGCCGAAGAATGCAACTATCAAGACGACAACTGTGACGGCGAAATCGATGAAGACTTCAAAGATTCCAGCGGGCGGTATGTGACTATGGAGCACTGTGGTCAATGTAACAACAGCTGCCTAGGCCGTATCCCATTTGCAGAAGAAATTGTGTGCGCAGTTCCTGATGATCCTGAAGAAGCGCCCTTCTGCCAGGTGGATAAATGCCAGCATGGATGGGTCTTGTTTAACAACTCCTGCGTTCCTCCTCTGTCCAGTCTTTGCATGCCATGTAGTGAAGACAGTGATTGTGGTTATGCAAACGACAAATGCGTTTTGCTTGAGGGTGAGGGCTATTGTGGCCGCGACTGTTCACCAGATGCCGTCCAAGGTACTGAATGCCCTGATGGATTTACATGCACTGAAATAGATGGTGTTGGTTCCCAATGCATCCCCACATCTGGAACCTGTCAGTGCACCGTTTCAAACAACGGTGTAAAGCGCCCCTGCGAAAACACCAACGCGTTTGGTACCTGTATAGGGGCACAAGTGTGTGACGGGCTGCTTGGATGGGGGCCTTGCTCTGCTGCTACCCCTGAAGAGGAGGTCTGCGACGGCATCGACAATGACTGCAATGGTTATATTGATGACGTCGATATAGAAAGTGCGCCCTATTGCGCAAATCAAACGGGAGTTTGTGAAGGTGCTCGTCAATCCTGTGGCGGAGCTGCTGGATGGCTGCCCTGTAACACTGCCAACTATGTGGCCAACAGCCCGTTCTATGAGCAAATGGAAATCTCGTGCGATGGCCTGGATAACGATTGTAACGGCCTCATTGATGACGGTCCGGCTCCGTTGTGTGAAAAACAAGAAGGAGTCTGCGCTGGCAAGACCAAACCATGCGATGGTGCCGGTGGATCTCTGGAGTGCGATGCCAGCGTGTATGGCCCTGATTACCAGGAAGTCGAGACGCTGTGTGACGGCTTGGATAATGACTGTAATGGAATCATTGACGACCCGTGGCCAAACAAGGGTAAAGCATGCAGCAAGGGTCTTGGCGAATGTTATGCAACAGGCGTCATAGTCTGCACGGCAAATCAATTGGGTGTCGAGTGTAATGCGCCTGAGATTGAAGGAGATGACGAGATCTGCGACGGCAAGGACAACGATTGCGATGGCAAAATTGATGAAGACTTCCCAGATTTGGGGCAAGGCTGCTTCGCTGGAGTTGGTGAGTGTCGTAGGTTTGGAACTATGGTCTGTAATGCAAATGGCGACGGCACCGTGTGTAATGCAATAGCGGGGCCAGTGGCAGATGAGCTTTGCGACGGGCTGGACAACAACTGCGATGGGGATACCGACGAAGATTGGCCGGACAAGGGTAAAGTCTGCTTAGCTGGACAAGGACAATGTCAGGCTTCTGGCGTTTACAGATGCAAGTCAGACGGTTCGGGGCTTGAGTGTGATGCTGTTGAAGGCACTCCTACGGATGAGGTCTGTGACTATCTTGATAACGACTGCAATGGGGTGGTTGATAACGGATTCATTGACGAAAACGGTCGTTACACCGCGGACAATGGGTGTGGCAACTGCTTCACCGACTGCACCACGATTTGGGTCTCAGCGGTACATCACGCAAGGGGCGTTTGCGACTCGGAGCCAACCATCCCAACTTGCACGTTCGTGTGTGACGAGGGTTGGGTTGATGCTGACTTGAACCCCGAAAACGGTTGTGAAATGTTTATTGACGTGGGCGCTGTCTATGTTTCCACGCCATACAACGGTGGAACTGACAATGCAAGTTGTGGAGCTTGGGACGCCCCATGTGCGACCATTACATATGCCATTGGTCGTGCAGGTGCTCTTAGCAGGCCAAGGGTCCTAGTTTCTGAAGGAATCTACGCTGAAAACATCACTTTGGTCAACGGAATCAGCGTTAAGGGAGGCTACTCGGCGGCTACATGGCGTCACTCGCCTGAAACAAACGTGACCGTTATTTACGGGACGACCCCTTCACCAGGAACAGTGAAGCACAAACGCGCCGTTATAGCTCAAAACATTACCAGTGCTACTGAGTTCTCAGGCTTCACAATCTACGGTGAAACCAACTTCTATCAAGCCGCTGGCGACACTGGAGGCAACTCGTACGCAATTTGGGTGAAAAACAGCTCATCCGCGTTGGAGATCAAAGATAACGTCATTTACGGTGGTCAAGGTTCCTCAGGTTCCAACGGAACCGCAGGCGCTCAAGGTGCAAACGGTGGAGATGGGACAGTTGGAGCCGATGCATTCCACACGGCGCAGCAGTCCTGTCCGTCTGGGAGTTCAGGGGCAGGGGGAGCTGGTGGAACTAGTACTTGTGGAGTAGCAGGAGGTTCGGGGGGTAGCACGGTATGTCCCGTGGATAACAATCAACAGGCCAGCGGTGCGAACGGCTCAGGGGTCGGAGCAGGAACAGGTGGTAGCGGTGGTCATGACCGTTTTACAAAGGACTGCAACACGTGTAACGCGGGTGGGTACTCTGCGGAAGGAAAGCCTGGAACGAACGGAACCAATGGCACTAGTGGTACTCGCGGTAATTCCTGTTCTAACCCGTTAGGACGCATTCTTGGTGATCACTGGGGCGGAGAATTGGCCACATCGGGCCAATCCGGAACCAACGGTTCTGGTGGTGGTGGAGGCGGTGCTGGAGGAGGCGTGGACGTTCAGAAAAGTTGTGTATTACCTACCCGAGGAGACACCCTAGGTAGCGCTGGTGGTGGAGGTGGTGCTGGTGGCTGCGCCGGTCATGGTGGTACCATGGGACATCCAGGAGGCGCTTCAATCGGGATCTTCATTGTGGGCTCAAATGGCGGCACGGTGCCTGTAGTTACCAACAACCACATCAGCCGAAATGCTGGAGGTAATGGCGGGGCCGGAGGTAATGGCGGAATGGGTGGCATTGGTGGTCAGGGAGCTCAAGGCGGTTTAATCAACGTTACTCCGCCTCTTAACTACGTTTATGCCATCGGCAGCGGCGGCTTCGGCGGCAGCGGTGGTTGGGCTGGCGCAGGTGGCGCCGGTGGTGGCGCCTGTGGAGGTAACTCTTACGGCATTCTGTCTGCCGACGGCTCAGCTGTGGTACCAAACTACTGCGATGATACGGCAGGCAACGTCTTTTCGAACGTTGGCGGAGCCGGAAACGGCGGCCCAGCCGGCACCTCCCAAGGCCACGCCCAAGGCCCAGCCGGGGTAAACGGCGAAGCAAGCAACTGCAAAATCCTGAACTAGGTTCCCGGCCCACAGCCCCACAAAGTCTAAAATCCCCTGTTCCTGCCTCGGGCCCTGCCCCCTGTTCCTGTCCCTGATCCCGTACCTGCCCCTGCCTCATGTCCCCGCGCCGCCCCTAAAATACATTTGACAACCAGACCCACCTAAACTAAACTCCCGGTCACTTTGGAACCCTACAACCGGGGGTGTAGCTCAGTTGGGAGAGCGCTTGAATGGCATTCAAGAGGTCAGGGGTTCGATTCCCCTCACCTCCACCGGCAGCACAGTTTGATCCTGGTTTTTCGGCCCCAGACTCTTCCGTTCCAGCCCTTAAAAACTACTTTCGACTTGTTGGTTGATAAAAGGTTTGGTGTTACATGACATCATACCTGGAGGTGCGCCTTGGGGACGGTAAAGATCTCGATCACATCAATTGAATCGACTCTAAAATCAGTTTGTGTCCGGTTTGCAGCAGCGGATGCCGCCAGCATCGAACTGCTCGTTGACCCCCCCGGAGCCGCGCTTCCACGTCTTTAGCGCACTTGGAGACTGGTAGAAACCTCCGCCACGTAAGATCCGTAAGTTTGAGCGAGGGGAATTTACCCACGCACTTCCATCATTTGGCGCTCCGGTGTAACTGGTGTGCCAGTCGTCTTCCACCCACTCAAGCACGTTACCAGTCATGTCCAATGCTCCGTAGGGGCTGACTCCCAATGGTTTAGACCCCACCGGCCATGTCGAGTCGGTGCCGCAGCCACGAACACCGTTGTTCATTACCGCATAATCGCAAGTTGGCTCCTCGTTCCCCCATGGATAGACTCTCCCATCAGTTCCACGTGCTGCCAATTCCCACTCGGATTCAGTACATAAGCGCTTGCCAGCCCATGAACAGTAAGAACTTGCTTGGTGCCAAGTAACACAGTTTATAGGATGCTCCGCCTTTTCCGGATTGCCCCAGTTACAGGCGTCTCCTGTCGTCGGAGGTGTGCACCCCTCATCATCTACGCAGGACAAATACTGCGCTGCAGTTACCTCGTACTTGTCGATTAAGAACGGTTGCACGTAGACCTGATGAATTGGGGTCGAGAACACCGAACAGTCTGGCTCCACCGCCGTATTGCACCCCTGCATGAACGAATTCCCAGGTACTGGGACCATTGCTCGAACGCACTGGTTGTTTTCACACTTTTTACTCCCGCAGTTGTCTCCACAACCTGAGCAGTCGGTATGAGTCCCAAGCAGCTTGCACTGTCCCGAACAATTCACCATTCCAATATCCTCGCATCCAACACACTGTCCATCTAGGCAAACCAGTGGACATGACTCCACGATTTCGCCGCTGTGTCCGCAGGTGTCGATCCAGCACACATCATTACCACAGCAGCCTAGGTGATCAGGATCGCAGCAGGTTGCCATTAGGGGATGGCCTGCACATGTGCAATTATCACGGTTCGCACCACTTCCGCCCGGTTGAGTCCATCCCACTCGGTTCTCGAGATCTTCGATCAAGCACTGTGGAAGTGATGGGTTGTGATGAATGAATACACTTTGGGTTACAGGGCTAATTGTTGGTAGATCCAGCAGTTCCAGACCCGAATTATAACCAACGTAAATGTTAGAGATCCTGCTGACCTTTGGTAGGTGGATGGACTTTAGCCCTGGCCCCCTAGAGAGCGAGCTGCTTGTCGTACACTCTCCAGCCCCGTCAATCTTCAATTTATTAAGGGTTCCTGCTAGCTCGGGAAGGGAGACAACTTCAAGCCTGCCAACCGTTAACCATGTTTGGTCGTTATCGTCGGTGCAATATCCTAGGATCTCAATTTCCCCAGCGGAACGCAGACCGCTCAAGCTGAAGGTCGTCATCTGCATTGAGTTGATTCTCAAGTCTCCCGTGATGGTATGAAGCGCGTCAAGTTCGACTGATGCAAAGTTGGTCCCCAAATCCAGGTCGCCCGTCAGCAACTGAAGTGCTGGCATCGCCAACGAAGCCATCATCTTTCCGACAATGAACATAGAGTGAGCGGTTGTCAGTGAATTCAGATTGATCGATTCCAACTTTTCACCATGTAGGTTCAAAATGCCGCTCAGCGTCTGCAATGCAGGCATAGAAAATGAGACAAGTTCGGCTCCGTGGACCACTATTTGTGCGGCAGTTGTAAGTGAATCATGTTGGAATGACGTGAGCCCAGTGTCTGTGATGTCCAAGTCGTGGAGCGTGGTCAACAGCGGAAAGCTGATTCCCATGGCGAAAGGTATATCTCGGACGTTAATATTGGAACATTTGTCCAAGCTTGGCAGGGAGATGAAGTTCAGTTGATTGTTGGCTCCGATGTTAAGTGTTCCTAGGGTGTGAAGCTGTTCTAATAGTAGAACGCCAAGTGCCGTACCACTCATGTTGAAGGCCCCACCAACGAATTGAAGCGCAGGTAGACCAAGCTGGCTCAGTTTTGAGGTGATCTGAACGTCAAGCTCAACTCTTTCAAGTGCAGGTAGATTCACATGTAATAGGGTTGTTCCGACAATCTTGAGGTTTCTGCCAATCCTTTGGAGATTAGGCAGCATAATATCGTCCAGACCGTCTACCGCGATTACGACATCTCCTTCAACCTCACGGTATTTGTTTATCGTAGCGATATCTATGTGGTTGTTGATGATAAAGGAGCCTTCCAAGATGTCGCCGTCATCGACGCTGATGTTGAAAGTAAACGACGTCCCATCTGGGCATGACAATGTCGCGGTTCCGTCTTGGTGGTCGGTTACCGTACAGGACTCGGCATTGCCATCTGAGATGTCCACGAATGTGCCGTCTGTGCAGCTAAGCGTCTTGGTACCATTATCGTTGTCTATGACTGAACACGATGTGCCGCCCTCGCCATCGGCTCCGTCCCTCACTGTGACAAATGTACCGTCCGTACAGGAAATGGTCTTGGAGCCGTCGCCGTTGTCGCTGACTGAACACGATGTGCCGTCCTCTCCGGGTTTCCCTTCCTCTCCTTCCTCTCCGGGCTCACCATCTTGGCCGTCGGTGCCATCACGAACGACAACCGAGGTTCCATCCGTGCATGTTATAGTCTTGGTGCCGTCGCCGTTGTCGCTGACTGAACACGATGTGCCGTCCTCTCCAGGCTCTCCGTCCTGGCCATCCTTCCCGTCGTGAACGCTGAACGAGGAGCCATCGTTGCAGGATATCGTCTTTACACCATCGCTGGTACTGAGCGTGCAGGACGTGCCGTCTTTTCCTGGCTCTCCGTCCTGACCATCTTTCCCATCTGACAATGTGGCAGATGTTCCATCATTACAGGTGATAGTCCTAGTCCCATCCCCGTTATCAGTGATGCCGCATACCTGCTTATCCCCCGAACCACTACACCCGAAAACCAAAAGCAGCAACGTACACCCAACCGCGTAAATCCCAGCCGAATAAAGTGCGCGAGTCATGACCCCTCCTTACCGGTTTGCCGTCTGCATAACCTAACAGGGTGATTTTGTCCAGCTAGTTGATATCAGTCAAGGATTGTTTTTGAAAGCTACCAACTCATAGTCAGGCCAAAAAATTGACCCAAGTCATGGTGGGGGCTAACATTTCTTCATTAGCGACGGCTGTTGGAGGATGCTTTGGTCTTTTGATGGTCGAGAATGGGGGATTTATGAGAAAGTTTCTTGCTTTTGCTGCGTTACTGGTCATTGGTTGCGGTGGTGGAGACGTCCCAAGGCTGATGGTTAAATCAGGGCCTGAACCAGCCGGGACCAACTGCACAAATGGCGGCGTTATCATTCAAACTGGCTATGACGACAATGACAATGGTGTCCTTGATGCCGGTGAGATCTCTGATACACAGTATGTGTGTCATGGCGAGGATGGTTCCCAGGGGCCAGATGGGGCCCAGGGGCCAAAGGGCGATGTAGGTGAGACCGGGGAACCAGGCCAGGATGGCGAGGATGGAGCACCTGGTGAGAAGGGGATTTGCGCTGACAACGCGAAGCCGACTGTTAATTCGATTACCTTTGAGCAGTTGGCCCCGTTTACCCACATGCGCGTCGGCGTTTCCTATGAAATGTATCTCGATTTCGATGATGATGACGGTGACGAAGTTGAGGTGTTTTTCAGTGGGGATGGCGCGACCATTGAGGCCACGGACCAAGCAAACACCTATCGCGTGACGCCCATAAAGGTGGGTGGCCCCTTCCAGTTCGTGGTCATTTTGAACGATGGCTGCCAAGTCACAACTGAAAGCTTCATCATCGACAAGACAGTCAGAATAAACGGTCTGGAACTTGGCGCCCTGGTAGCCATTGGTAAAGACAGCGTCCACAAACTGAATACAAAACGCAAAACCACAAGCACGCTTGGGCAGCATGGCCAGGAATGGGGTGTCGGCCTTGAGTACCACCCTGTTGATGGCAATCTGTACTACTACAGTACCCAGGAACAGGCTTTTTATCGGATTGATCTACCAAATGTCGCAGCCGCTCGCGTTGCCAGCGTCCCAAATGTTGGGAATTTTGCAGATTTTACATTTGGACCAGACGGAACGGTCTATACCGTTACTGAAATGGGTTGGCTGTCAATCGACCTGGAAACACGGGAATACACGGTTCTAAATGACATGGCCAAGCTTGAATGGAAATCTATGCACGGGCTTGCGTATGCAAGCGGCTATATCTATGGCTTTTCTGGCTTTGACTTTTACAGGTTTAGCCTAGCCAAGCAACAAGTCGAGTTCGTGGGACGAATTAAGTGCCCTGAAGGGTTTGGCGAGTGTTATCTCCTGAATGGATTGGCTTTTAATCCTGAAAATGGCCGCTTTTTGTCGACTATGGCGTTAGGTTCGTACCCCACTTCGTTGGTTTCGATTGATCTCGACGCGTTGACCATGACCGAGTTGATGGCGGCGCCAGAAGCAAGCTGTAGTGTGGCTGCTCCGTTGTTGGATACCGTCGCCCCAGGAACTGTGACCGATGTGAAAGTGGTTGATAAAGGCTGTAATTGGGTCGATTTGGGTTGGAAAAATCCGGATGACGTCGACTTTATGTACACCTGGATTCGATGGGGTGATGGCTCACAAGAGGTGGTGTCCGCCTTTTTTGATAGCGTGTTTATTGAGGGGTTGGCGCCAAACACCAAATACAGTTTTCTAATCAATGCATTTGATATGGAAGGCAATGTGTCTGATGGGGTCACTTTTGAAGTTACTACAAGTGATTGTCCGGCCTTTGGTAATCCGGGTGCGATGTATGTCGTGTCTGGGACAAAGCCATACAACGGTTATCTGTACGCTGTGGACCTTGAAACGATGGCTGCCACTTTGGTGGGTAATTTGGGCTTGAAAGAGGTCGATGGTATGGCGATAAATGGCGCTGGCGAGATGTATGTTGTGTCTAATGTGGACAAGCATCTTTACAAGGTGAACATTGAAACAGCAAAGGTCACTGATGTGGGGAATGTTGGACGTCATGTTTATGACCTAGGCTTTGATTTTGAAGGGGTGCTTTATGCCCTAGCCAAGGTGGATGGTGGTGGAGCACTGGATTTATTTACCATTGATACTGCCACTGGTGCCAGCACAAGGAAGCAATTGGTAGAGTGGGAAGATTATGGCCAAGTTGCTGTCGCGTTTTCTGAGTCTAACGTAGTCTTAAAAGATGGTAATGAAGTCAACGTGTTCAAGCTTTCTAATTGGCTTGCTTCCCAAACAAAGACCATCTCTCCAATCTTGCAGAAAGGGTGGGGTGAGCCAGAACTTAGCGCCAACCTAGCCACAGGTGCCAATGGTTACTTTTATTCAGTTCAAAACTCTGATGACAGCTTCAGCTACCTGTATATCATAGACTCTGCAAACAATTGGACCGCCCATTATATCGGAGTGTTACCAGTCTTTGACATCACCGCCATCGATTTTTTAAAGCCCTAAATCAAGCAACCACCCCGAGATTAAAACCCACTACCGAAACAAGTGACTTGTCCGGTGACTTGTACGCTACTCGTCCACCACAGTGACACAATGGCTAGTTGTTAGTGAAATCGTTTGTACTCATGTTCTGTGATTTTCCAAAAGCTTCTTTCCTCTTTCAGTGATGATGTATCTCTGCATGCGGCTTGCCATCACGCCAACCACAACCAACACATGGATTCCAAGTCTGGTCCAAAACCGCTGCCTGAATTTGCCGAAATCATGCTTGACCTGGGCGTTGATTGGCCTTAAAATAACTGCCGCCTTGGCCGGAGTTGACTGGCCGAGTACGCCTTGGAGGCAAAGAAAATGAGAGATGGAATTCATCCTAAATATCCTGAGGCCACTATCACCTGCGCATGTGGTAACGTTATCGAAACCCGCTCTACTAGAGGCAGTTACGCAGTTGAAATTTGTGCCGAGTGCCACCCGTTCTTTACGGGTAAACAGAAAATCGTTGACACCGAGGGCCGCGTTGACAGGTTCAACCGCAAGTATGCCGGCCGAATCATAATTGGTGGCAACAAGTAGCCTGACGCAAGCAGCTAAAGCAAGAAGTCTGATGATTGACCTTACCTCAGCGTGGCCAAAACTTGAGGAAGCCGAGGCCGAGTACGAGCGCCTGACCAACAGGATGGGCGATGCCGACGTGTTTTCGGACCCTGACCTTATGCGTACCATTGGCAGGGAGCGCGCCGAGCTTGAGGAAACCGTTGAAGCATTTCGAAGCCTTCGTGAAGTGATTCAAGGAATCGAGGAAAACGAGGAGCTTAGGTCGGATCCTGACCTTGCAGACTTGGCAAACGAGGAACTGCCCCACCTGCGTGAAAGGCGCGAAGAGCTGGAAAAGCGCCTGTATCAGCTGCTTATTCCTGTGGACCCCCTGGATAAAAAGGACGTGTTCTTGGAGATTCGCGCTGGAACTGGTGGTGAAGAGGCCGCGCTGTTTGCGGCGGACCTGTTTCGCATGTACTCCAAGTATGCCGAGGAAAAGAAGTGGGACGTCCAGATAGCTCATATTTCGGAAACTGAATTGGGTGGGCTGAAGGAAGTGGTCGCCCAGATTTGTGGGTCAAGGGTCTATTCGTTTTTGAAGTTTGAGGCCGGCGTCCATAGGGTCCAGCGCGTTCCGGATACCGAGGCCCAAGGGCGGATTCACACCTCGGCGGTTACAGTTGCGGTGATGCCCGAGGCCGACGACGTCGATATCGAGATCGATGAAGCTGACTTGAGAATTGACCTTTATCGTGCCTCTGGAGCTGGTGGACAGCACGTCAATAAGACTGATTCAGCTGTTCGCTTGACCCACCTGCCAACTGGAATTGTTGTGGCCTGTCAGGATGAGCGCTCCCAGCAAAAAAACCGCGTCAAAGCCATGAAGATTTTGCGTGCTAGGCTGTATGAGCAGGCCAGAGATGAGGCTGAAAAGGCTCAACAAGATGCGCGACGTTCCATGGTTGGAAGCGGTGACCGCAGCGAACGCATTCGCACCTACAACTTTCCCCAGAATCGTTTGACCGACCATCGAATCAACTTGACGCTTTACAAGCTTGACCGCGTTATGGAAGGTGATTTAAACGAGTTGATTGCCGCCCTGCAGGCGAGTTTTTCAGCAGAAGCGCTCACTTCATAGGTTTTTCCAACATATTCGCACCAAATTGATGAAACTAACTAGGCTGTACTTTCGACATGTCACTTAGGGTACAATCCCACGCAGGGTTTGGCTGCGCCTAGACAGCTTTTGGGGGAGATTAAGTGCTAAAAACGCTTCATGTCAGTGATTTTGGTGTGCTTGGCGATGTTTTGGTTGATTTCGACGCCGGCTTGTCCTGCCTGACCGGTGAAACTGGGGCTGGAAAGTCGCTGTTGGTTGATGCCATCAAGCTGTTGTTGGGGGCAAGGGCAAGCGCTGGGGATGTCCGTGCTGGTGCCGAGGAAGCGATGGTTGAAGCGGTTTTTGACCTAGGTGACGACCAGGAACTGAAGGCTTTATTTACAAAAGCAGGTTACCAAATTGACGATGGAGAGGTTCATGTTCGCAGGACCGTTGGTGCTGATGGTCGCGGCAGGGCTTGGCTTCAAGGACGCATTACAACTGCGAGGGAGCTAGGCAATCTGATAGGCCGTTTGGTGTCTGTAGCTGGCCAGCATGCCTTCATCGGCTTGGGTGTTCCAGCCGAACGTTTAGCTATGCTTGATGCCTTTGCTGGCGTTTCCCAGGAAGTAGCAGCTTATAAAAAGGTTTATTCCAAGTTCAAACAGGCTTGTGATGCCTTGGAAGAACTAGTTGAAAATCAAGCGGAAATTGCGGCCAGGCGTGATTATCTGCAGTTTGTGGTGTCTTCGTTTGACACCGTCGATCCAGCTCCTGGTGAAGATCAGAGCTTGGCCTCACAAGCAGCAGTCTTGGAAAACGCTGAGCATCTAAAGACGCTGGCAACATCGGCCATTGCTGCGATTTATGAAGAATCTCCTTCTGCCCACGATTTACTTGGTGGTGCCGTTGGCGCTGCACGTGAGATGGCTAGGATTGACTCCAGAGTGGCTGAAATTGCAGGCCGTTTGGAGTCGGTGCTGATTGATCTGCGTGAAATTCAACGTGATTTGGGCAGCTACTCCGAGTCCATAGATGTCGACCCAGGGCAGCTCCAAGCGATTCACGACCGCTTAGACGCCTTGCGTTCGCTTGCCCGACGTCATGGTGGAACCCTTGATGCGGCCATTAGTGCGGCCGAAGCTGCCAGGGCCGAGCTGTCCAAGATGGATTCAACCACTGATTCAGTCGAGGCTTTACAGGCCAAAGCCGATGCCTTGAGGTCTGAGCTTGATGTTTTGGCGGCTGGCCTTACTGCTAGGCGGACTCAGGCTGCCACAAAAATGTCCGCGGAAGTAACCAAAGTGGTGCGCAGCTTGGCTATGGCAGGTGCAACCGTTGAAATCAGGCTTTCACCTACTGAGCCTGCCGAATCAGGGGCTGACCGTTGCGATTTTGCCGTTGAAACCAACCCAGGTGAAGGGTGGGGCGAGGTGGCATCAGTCGCATCGGGTGGCGAGCTTTCGAGAATAACCTTGGCCCTTTATGCAGTTTTATCCAAAACAGTTGGCACCCCTGTGATGGTCTACGACGAGATTGACGCCGGCGTTTCAGGCGGGGTTGCCGACCAGATGGGCCAGGTGCTTAATCGCGCAGGAAAAACCCGCCAGGTTTTGGCGGTTACTCACCACGGTCAAGTAGCAGCTAGGGCAGATGCCCACTATCTGGTGGAAAAGGCAACTGAGGCCGGCAGGACTTTGGCCACTATCCGCCGCCTAGATGGCGAAGAACGAGTCCAGGAAATAGCCAGGATAATTGGCGGCTCAAAGCTGACAGAAACAGTCCTAAAGCACGCTCGGGAATTAGTTGCGGGCTAATGGTGTTGTTGCTCCGCTAGGTTGGTGTTCCAAGGTGGTTTTCAGCCCCTCAAATTGACTGAAATAACACGAAGAAGTACACTAACGCGGCTTTTTGCGAAGTAACTCTGTTAATGATTTAGAGCAAGGGAGTTTGATTTGAAAGACGATGATTCCGATGTCTTAGAGCAAGAGGAAACTGAAAAAATAGAAAAGAGACAGTTGCCAGCGGTAACTGATTCTTCGGATAAAGAAACCAGCGTAGACCTGCTTTATCGCTATATCAGGGATATTCAGCGCCATCCATTGCTGACACCAGAAGAAGAGCTCAGTCTTACAACGGAGTTTGCTGAAACACAGGATCCTGCCATTGGATATCACTTGGTTGCCGCGAACTTGCGGCTGGTGGTCAAGATCGCGATGGAGTACCGGTCGTTTACTGGTCAAGTGCTGGATTTGATTCAGGAAGGCAATATTGGGCTGGTCCAGGCTGTGCGCCGTTTTGATCCTTTAAGAGGCGTGCGCCTGTCTCACTACGCTCAGTACTGGATTCGTTCTTACATCATTTACTACCTGTTGAACAATCACAGGATGGTCAAACTTGGCACTACCCAGGCGCAAAGGAAGGTTTTCTTTAACCTTCGCAAGGAACGTCAACGCCTGAAAAATATGGGTTTTGATCCAACGGCCAAGTTGATAGCTCAAAATCTTTCGGTTCCTGAAGACACAGTCAAGGAAATGATGGAGCGGATGGATCAGCCTGACCTTTACCTTGATGCTCCCGCTGGTCCTGAAGGTAAGACCACTTATCTGGCGACTATGGCTGGCGATTCTGACCCAGAGGCAGAGGTTACAGCCGCGCACATTGGGTCGCGTATCAAGGAAAAAATCCAGGAGTTTGGCGATTCCCTGACCTCTGAACGCGACCGTCTGATTTGGGAAAAACGGCTTTTGTCAGACGATCCAATAACTTTACAGGAAATTGGCGAGGAGTTTGGAGTCAGTCGAGAACGCGCCCGTCAGATTGAAGAACGAATCAAAAAGCGCTTCAAGGCCTTTTTAAAGGATGAGCTTGGTGATGATTTCGTTCAGACCCAGGTGCTCAGGGATTAGCGCTTAGCTGAGTCTGAAAGTACTTTGCAGTTTTTCTTAGCCCGTCTTCCAAGGACACTTTTGGTTCCCAGTTTAGCAACGCTTTAGCCTTGGATATATCAGGCCTTCTGACCTTTGGATCGTCCTTTGGAAGAGGTTGGTACACGATTTTAAGATCGCTATCAAAGACCCTCAAAATGGTCTCGG
>Ga0255345_1000393_pt1 | contig 73040 bp, 60 predicted proteins | sample wastewater_treat_6_FD_192415 | JGI IMG/M metagenome (GOLD analysis project Ga0255345, IMG submission 192415) | Wastewater microbial communities from Lulu Island WWTP, Vancouver, Canada - plant20 | ecosystem: Engineered > WWTP > Wastewater > Unclassified | place: Canada: Vancouver, British...
GCTAATTGCCCGAGGTCCCAGAGTTCCTACTTGAATCATGTCGAATAACTGAACCAACATCATTAGCCCGAACTCAACCATTGCAGGTAATGCCAATTTCCATTCCAAAAGACACAAGGTCTTTATGTGCTAATAGGGCAAGAACCGAGTTTGTAAAAAGATTAGATGACACAAAAAGCGTACCCATATAGTCATAGCAATTATATGGGTACATTTACATTATGTTAACCAGTTTTCCGGTTGAGCGCAAGCGATAGGGGGCTGCAGTTAACGGAGAATGAAAACTCCATATTTAGCTACTCATGAATTCTCGCATGTATGGCAATAGCCGCTGCAAACCAGTTTCAACTGCCTTTTTGCCCCATTCTGCGCTGGCTTTAGTTGCGTCGCCCAAGGCACCGTTTTCGGTTACTTCGTCAAAGAAATGAGATTCGTGAATTCCGGATGCGAGTTTCTGCCTGTCCAGTGCTTCTTGGCGAATCTTGCCTGCTGTGAGGGCATCTTCTTTAACCCCTTGGGGCCAGATATAAAGCATAATACTCATTTCCATTTCGCACGAGTGGCCTGTCATGGGCGACTGAACAAAGTCTTTGGCTAGGTCGCCGATCAGGTCCCAAGGCAGCGTACTCCACGCCGCTTTGCAGTTCATCTCATGGCGTATCCGGCTAGTAACAATGGTGAGTGCAGGAGTATTTCCGCCGTGACCATTGACAAAAAAGAACCTCCTGATTCCATGTTTTTCGAGGGATACGGCAATGTCCATGAGCACATCGACTAGGGTAGTCGCCCTCAGAGACAGAGTTCCAGGGAAATGTATGTGATGTTCGGAAATCCCTATTGGGACAGGCGTGGTAACCAAAGCGTTGGGGTATAGTTCCTGGCCCAACCTTAGAGAAAACTCTCGCGCTGCAGCATAATCAGTTTGAAATCTGCCGTGGGGGCCGTGTTGCTCAGTTGAACCTACAGGAATGATAGCCATTTTTATCTGAGGAAGAGCTTCTTTTACCTCTGGCCAAGTAAGGTCAGGGAGATATAACACTCTATGTTGGTTGTCTTCAGGCATCTGACCGCGCCCTTTCTTGTTCATATTCATTGTTCCTTTGAGAAATTATATCACTCTACTATGGGGACGAACGCTTCTAACTCCGCCTCTGGGGTTGTCTATGTCCCCTTTGTACCTAGGTATAAGGTGAAGGTGGACATGGAAAATAGTCTGCCCTGCCGGTTCGCCACAGTTAATACCTATGTTGTAGCCATCAGGCGATTTTTCTTCGTCTAGCATGGACTTGCACTTTTCGAGGATGTCGTACATTGCTTGTCTCTCTTCGGGCGTAGTGCTGAAGATATCAGGCGTATGCCGCTTGGGGATAATGAGCATGTGTCCTGGGGAGACAGGGTATTTATCGTAGATAGCGTATACCAACTCGTTAGAAAGCACTACTTCATCTGGATTGCAAAATGGGCAGTACATATCCATCACACCTCTTGGTAAGAGTATATCGCCACAAGTTAGGATTTGTCTTGGAGAGTCGAAACTAGAGTTCTGTCTGCAGGAGCCCAATCCAGATTGTTGAGGTCCTGAGGTTCTACCCATCTTACCTCGGTATGGCAGCTCACAACGGGGCTCCCTTCTGCTCTGCACAAGAAGGAGTATAGCCTCATGAAAAAGGTTCCATAATCATAATCTATCTTCAAAAAAGGAACCATACTCGTAATATCCATCGACAGTTCCTCTGCAATTTCCCGGGCCAGGCATTCCTCTGAGGTTTCGCCAAATTTCACTTGGCCACCTGGGAACTCCCAATATCCTGAGAGGTCTCCTGCACCTCTTTGAGCAGCCAGTATTCTTCCCGTATCATCTCTTATGATTGCTGCGGTCACGAGTTTGAGAATGCCCTTGTCTATGGCGTTTTCAATGTTGGCGGCTGTAGCGTCGAGGCGCGCCGATATGTTTCGTCTATCCTTTCCAAAGTGAGCCTTCCGGTGGCAAACAGGGCATATGGCAATCAGGTTAGAAGGGTTATCAACGCCGTAGTCACCTACGCCGTTTATGTAGTGAACTTCCAAGTATGGGTTTTCGTTCTCACAGGCAAAAGAGGCAGGGTAACCGCAGCATTCGCAGAATCCGTTTGCTCTTTGAAGAACGTATTGCATCAGCATTTCGACACGCTCGTGATACCTATCTCGTTCGTTGTGGCGATATAGGTCACGGACCGAGTTGGAAGGAGTGTTCGGGTCACGCACGTCTTTGTTCTCGTCTAAAGGGCTATATGCGTTCAAGGCGGAACTGCGCAGATTCAGAAAAGATGTGGTAACCCGGTTCTGCCTTGGAAGCTGGGATGAAGGATAGACTCCTATAGGCGCCAGGCGGAACACAAATACCCGTCTTTTGTTGCCTGAAGCGTCTTTATCTTTGTGGTAGTAGTCAACATAGTTCATGAATCCCTGGAAACGGTAAAGGCCTTCTTTGGGTCTTACGCTTTCAAAGACCATCAGGACTTTGCCTTCTTCTAAATGGTCACGTACTGCTTTGTTGCCTCTTTTCATCTGCATGTCAAAGGATTGGCCCTGGCCAGAAAAGTGGTAGAACCCGTCGAGCTGCCAGCCGTCATCTTGTGCATAGCCTGATGCCTGTTGTTTCCTGAAAAGAAGCACACAAGGAGCTGAGCGCGGAGTAGATATGCCGCCTTGCTCTTGACCGCCCAGCATGCTATGGATTTGTTTTCGAACGTAGACTTGTCCCTGACCGAAATGGGCAAATAGGTTAGAAAGATCCATGGTACCATTCCTTCGTGCGACGCCTTTAGACTCGTATTCTACACAGATTTTCTGTTTCCTCTAGCTACGGAGTGGCTTCTGTATTGGTTGAAAGACTATTCTGTTCATATCTCTAAGCGGGTGAGATATTATTGTTTCAATGCGGGGATGACATTGGACTTCGGAGGCGTGTAGATTGCTCAAGATAAGTGCAGCACTGAGAAGCGAGTTTTCCTTACTTTCTGAAACTCCGGTTATTATGGTCATTGGAGAAGTTGACACAGGGAAGAGTACTTTAGTTGCACTTGTAGCCGAATGGTTTCGCGAAAGCGGCAAAAAGGTGGCTGTCGTAGACTCGGACATAGGGCAAGCGGAGGTGGGACCTCCTGGTTTTGTCTCTTACGGATTTGCACAGAAAGAGGTTTTGTCGCTTACATCTATCCCACGCCAAGGTTCATATATGGTAGGCAAAACATCGCCATACGGGCGAGAACTTTCTGTGCTAGTTGGGGTACAATCATGTGTGAGGGCTGCTAGGGTCCAAGGCGCTCAGGTGATAATCATAGATACGTGCGGGTTCGTGGTCCCTGCCGCAGGTGTACAGCTTAAGTGCGCGAAAGCAGAAGCCATTCAGCCGGACATCGTGATAGGTCTGAGCACGTCGGAGCTTGTTTCTGCTGTTGATACTATGCGATCTCTGGGCTTTCGGGTCAGAGAGTTCAAGCCTCTTTCGGGAGCTAGAAAAAGATCCGCGCAAGAGCGGGGACAAAACCGCGTATGCTGCTGGAACAGGTACGCTGGTAAAGAAGCCCGAACAGTGGACGTAGACCTTTCAAAGGTGAGGGTTCTTAGATGGTGGGGAGAGACTCGATACTCGGATCTTGAAAGCCCTGAATTCGGATGTGTTGCGGCGGTGCCGGATCCTCATATGCCCGGTCTTCAACTCCCTTGTATATGGATGAGATCCGGAGAAAACACCTCTATCTTGGGTCAGCTACCTGAGGACTATACACCGGATGTTGTATGGTTGACATCGTACAAACTAGGGATTGAAGAGGGTAGGGTTACCTCTGCGTGAGGAGGGAAGAAATACTAGTGGAGATAAAGGGGCAGAGAGTATTTCTTAGAGACTTTGTTGAAGAGGATATTGGAGATAGGATTAGGTGGGAAACTATTGAAACTGAATGGCTAGAATGGGATGCGCCATGGGAAGAAGAACCGTTCGATCCTGACGAGTATCGTTCTAGGATGAAGAAGAGACTGTCCATTGAGCAAGATCCAGATAGGTTTCGGCATGGTTTTCAAATCTGCATTAATGATGAGACTCAAAAGCATATTGGCTGGATAAATGCTTATCACATAGACAATGACTACTGTTACACTAGTGATGACGGTAAGTTTACGATCGGCATTGTTATCGCTGATTTGGGCTCACGTAGGAAAGGGTATGCAACAGAAGCATGGAACCTATACATAAAGTATGCTTTGGATAGTGGAATTGAGGATATTTACACCCAAACATGGTCAGGAAATACCAGGGTGATCGGACTTATGAAAAAACTTGGATTTGAGGAATGCCACCGCGAGGAGGGTATTCGTATGGTGAGAGGCGAACTGTATGATGGTCTGACTTTCAAACTGAATGTTCTGAAGTATAAGGAATTCAATAGGGAGGTAGAGCCGAAGTAGGAGGGCGGAAATGCTCTGAACCCACAAAAGATCGGACGTCTCAGCGTTTGTCGCAGGAGTGTCTTGAAAAAAGGGGGGCGCAGCAGTAGTGCTTTAACCGTTCTCAAGGGAATGTAATCACAGTCAAAATGGTGAGTTGCCCTTGCTTATGCTAATGCATTTTGTGCCCAAATGTGAGTTGCTTGTGAGTCTAGTCTCTTTTTCAACCACGTATTCATCACGCCAGTCCCGCAGAGATTTGGTGTCTGAGTTCTTAAGCCAATAGATTGCACTTCTCTTGTTTTGTGTACAACCAGATATCCTTCATGCATTCTTCTTTTGAGCACGTACGAATATTCTCTTGCCTCTCTTGAGGTCCAGAGTTTCGGTCGCGCCTTCACATAGGGGTTTAAATGGGTAAGCCAGCCATAGTATACGCGCAGGAGATTCTCGCGCTTTCTTCAACTCAAAGAACGGCACTTGAGCACTTGAAGGATGACTGACGAAGGGCAACGATATCTGGAGTTTCATTGGGACAGTTGGGAGCTCGGATCAACGATATTTAACAGAGGTCTCCCAAAAGAACGGTGGTTTCTATGGAGCGTGATGATTTGTATGATCATTATCATAAAGTTTCAGAAGAGCGCCACAATAAGAGTGTTTTGGATGACCAGAAAGAACCGAGATCTGATACTCGCATGCGAGAAGCGGCACCGCCCTACGGTGGGCACTTGGTAGATAAAGTCCACAGCAGCCCGCTGCAAGATCTCTCGAAATCGGGTAAGGACACCGAAAGACTCCTGTTGGAGAAATAGGCAGGAGTACCTCCTAGATTCACAGGAACATCTCAGTTCTCATCCGGAAGTGCACTTGTGCAACTCAAACTCACTGAACTTCGTTGTGTACTTGTATCCCTAACAGACGGTAAAAAAGCAGTTTGCAAGTTGGAAAGGAGATATCGCAGCCCGATAGGCACGGACACGCAGAACAAGTCTCCAAAATATCTTCTTCACTGGCGCGTTCAATGTGCATTAGGAAGTCCATGAGAATCCAAGATGCTAACTTGGTTTCGGCTTCTGACAAAACTGGCATCTGATATATCACCACCGGTTGTTCGTTTCTCAGGCAATTACCGACATTGGAAACGATTCTACCAATTCCCATGGTCTGTTCCAATATCTTTGCCTTTATTTTTCAAACTTCTTTTTGCGTTCCTCCAAAGCGGCGCATATTTCGGGCATGTCCTTTTTGTCTACAACTTGCACTTCAGAGCACCCGCATACTATACGACTCAGAATCTCTTCGCCTACTGCTCCATCTTGTTTGCCGGGCATCTCTTTGATTTCATATTCCTCAGTATTGTTTTTTCTACCGACTATGGCTAGCGGGAAAGCACAAATCAGAAAGAGAAACACATCCGTGTTTCCTCACGCGGGCGACACAAGACCTACGTCCTTTGTAGGAATAGGCTTGTGCCCTACAGTGCCTCGAAGCTGAGTAACTTTTCCTAATGTCTTGCCTCCCATGTATATTATTCTGTTTTGTCGCTTGGTACCTGAATAGTCACATAGTGGCGGCATGTCTTAAGCTTTTAAGATAGACGAGTGTGAGATCGCATACCAGCTACACACACGCCTTTTGGAAGAAGGAGGTCTCCAGTTTGAGCGCATCCGGGGTAGCACAACACCAAAATACTCGCTTCTTTCTTTTCGAGTAGTCTATGGAGGAAATGCCAGTGAATGGGGCGAATCCATGAAGGACATCACCTTGATTTGGGCAATTCTGTCAGAAGGAATAATGCGGTGAGGAAGGCTACGGCAATATGTGGAATCATGTCTCCGGGGTCCGAATGGAGAGACAGTTTGCATCTTCCGAACTCATAAACCTAGGTGACGCAATTTTACGTTTTTCCACAAGAAAATCGCTGTTTTTGTGTAGCACCGACACTATGTGCCGGTGCTACGCTAATACAATCATCATACATACTTCTTATTGCCTGATTCGGGTGTCTAATATCTATGGTAGAGGTGATATCTAGTGCATCTAAGCATTCTGCTAGAATCTGAATCGGGGTCATTCAGAGTTCCGGTTCAGTACAACTATGCCGTTCAGTCTGCCATTTATCAGGCGTTAACCAAAGACGTAGGCGGCTTCTTTCATGACGTGGGTTTCGACCATCAAGGCCGGAGTCTCAAGATGTTCACTTTTTCCCGCCTCCTCGGAAAGAGCACTCTCGACAAACCGAACATGGTACTTAAGTTTGAAGACCCGGCAACCCTTGTTGTCTCGTCACCAATACCGCAGTTTTGTTCGTCACTAGCTACTGGGTTACTAAAACTGGGGACTATGAGGATAGACCAAGCGGAACTTCGTGTGACCAAGGTACAGATATCGGAGCCAAAGGTAGAGGGAGAATCTATCGACGTAAAAATGCTTTCTCCTACTGTAGTATATAGCACTATGACAAGGCATGACGGGCGTAAGTACACTTGTTACTTCTCCCCCGGGGAGAAAGATTTTGAAGAATTGACGTGGCAGAATCTCACTAAGAAGTATGAAGTGCTATCGCAATTGGAACCGCCTTCTTCACCGCGATATCAGGTTGAGGTGAAAAGCAATCCGAAGTTGAGCGTCCTCAATTACAAAGGCACAGTGATAAAAGGATACATGTGTTTTCTTAGGCTCAAAGGTCCGGAACCGATACTTCAGGTAGCTCTTGATGCAGGTCTAGGCGCTAAGAATAGCCAGGGATTTGGCTGTATAGTGCCTGAAGCACCAGTGCCAGCCAAAGAAGTATACATATAACAAAGAAAGGAGGGAAGACGTTGATTATTGAGAGTCTCGTTAGACTAGGCAGACCGTTTCTGGCTGAAGGTGGGTTAACAAGCGACGAGGTAATCAAGCACATTACTGATGTGATGTCTCCGACTGCCCGGAACTTTTTCCAAAACGTATGCCTAGCAGAAATAGGTGACAATCCCAACGATCCTAATTCACCGCATATAGAGGTGCATCCCCTGGCGTCATGGGGAGATTGGAGGCCCCAGGATCAGGAGGATTCAAGGTCAGATCAGCCTGCAAGGTCCAAAAGGAAAGACATCTTTGTCCCTGATCCACAGCGTGCGGTAGGAATTCCTTTTACTCTGCCTTCTGGGGGGAACCCTACAGTACGACAGGGATGCTATCCTGTACCAGTTTACATTGTGTATGAGAAGTCTCTGGGCGAGATGGTCGGAAACGAAGAAGAGGTTTTCAAGTTCATTGAATCTCGAGCTGAATTTACCATTGGATGGAAAGTGGATAAAGGAGAGCTTACGACTTTGGCCTGCGGTCTTTCCAAAGTACTCCCTAAGCCCGAGAAGGGGCCGTCGAAAACAATGGCAATCATAGCGGTGATTGATTATCGCACGGGACTATACAGTCACTTGCCACTGGGTGCTAAGGCAGTTTCGGAAGGAAGTCATGCTCATTTAGGCAATAGTAGGCTGTATCCCGGCGAAACCATTGTGGCGAATCTTAGTAAGATTGTCGATAGCATATGGGAGGCCAGGCTGCAGGAGGCAGCAGAAAAGGGAGTACTGAGCGATGGGGTCTGTTCTTTCTGCGGCCAAACAGGTCACACGGTTTCTTCATACGCAAAGGCGTGGCCACTGTTTTCTACTACGTACAGCTATCCCTTACCTATGGAACTCGAAGAAACGGAGCTTGTCAAAAGCGTGGGGCTATGCTCTTCATGCTATCGTGCTTTGGTCTTTGCCGCTACATTGTTACACAAAACCGAGCAGAAAGTGGACTATAGCATAACAAAGGAACTGTTCTCGCCAACTCAGAGCGTCCAAGGAAAAGCGTATGCAAGGCAAAGCGCTAGAACCGAATCTCTATATGGTATGTTCTACGCCTTGCCGGTTCTCGACCGCTTCCTCGAAGATCCTGACAGGATATCTGAATTCGTTGCAGCCAACATGGCAAGGCTCACACCGGCGGAGGAGAACCGCAGTGGGTTTTCGCTCAAGGATTTGCTCGGATTCGAAGTTACTCTAGCAGAGGAGATAGCTTCTGAATCCTACAGGTTTACCGTTATGTACTACATGGGTGACTGGTCTAGGGGAGCAGTAGATCTGGTTGCGACTATCGAAGATGTGGTTCCATCTGTGGCTAGGGAACTCACTGAAACATGCAGAAGAGTGGGCCTTGACGCGTCAGAGGTTGCCAAACGAGTTTCTGAAGCGTGGAATTGGAGGTTTGGCGACAACGATGCTACACGTTACAAAAGCAGGCATTCTTCGCTCTTGTACAATTTGATCCTGGCTTACGGCAGTTCTTACTTGTGGCAGTCTCTTGATTCAGTGTTGCACAGGAGGCCGTTGGCCGTAGAACCGTTTATCAGGAACTCAGCTCAGAGGCTGCAAGACCAGTGCAAGGTCATAGGCGACGTGTCAGCTGAGGGATGGAAACATGCTCTAATCACAGTAGGGAATGAAGAAAAGGCCGTGTTTTAGCCTACCTATGAGGGATGGGAGCCATTCTATCCTGAGCAGTAGTCATACTTCTATCGCCCAGGGAAACTTCAGGTTCACGGCACTGCATCCTCCCGCATCTTGATTCTAGCTCTGTCTTGCGAGTTTTCTCAAACTGGCTCTTCTGCCTGGACGGCGGCTAAAGAACATTTTCTACCGTTTCACAAGGGAGACTGCAGAACTAGCCTCGGCTTTGACAATGTTGCTGTCGGACACTAGTGTTGTCGTTGAGCTTTGGGAGAGCCCTCTATCATAGGGTTGTCCTTGACTGGTACGTATAGGTAGAGCATGTTATGGTCACTCATGGCGCATAGCTATAGAATGAAACTATGAAACTGTTTACGACGCGGTCGAAGAAGGCGTTGCAATTGTAAGGAGATGTTGATTAGGTGAGTGAACGAGATAATCGACTTTATAGCAGGAGCGGCCAGGCTTGTGACGAGAATTTAACCGTATCTTTCCAATGGGAAGAGAAGACACAAGATGGTCATAGAGATAAACCAAATAGTACGGTGAGCACAGGTCATGAAGACACCAGTAACCCATCTTTCGGAAAGGGCCTTGCCTGCAATGCTCCCATTGGCGTTTTCGATTCAGGAGCGGGTGGACTTACTGTCGTACGGCAAATCAGAACACTTCTGCCAGACGAGAACATCCTTTATTTCGGAGACACAGGAAGGGTCCCTTATGGTCCTAGGCCTCAGTCCCAGGTACGCGAGTTTTCAGTTCAAATAGCCGAATTCCTGAGAAACGAAGGAGCAAAAGCAATCATAATCGCGTGTAACACTGCTACGGCCGCAGCTCTTGAGGCAGTCCAGGAGAGTTTTCCTGGACCGGTAGTAGGTGTCATTAGACCAGGAGCCGAGAGCGCATTCGCAGAAGCAGGCGCCGAGGGGAAAGTAGGCCTCATAGCCACTCAAGGAACCGTTACCAGCGGAGTGTACGATAAAGAACTTGCTGGTCTAGGTTACGTAGCGTCATTGGTAAAGCAGGCTTGCCCTGATTTTGTTACCCTGGTAGAATCGGGACTGAAAGACCAAAGCGCCATCGAAGATGCTGCCGCAAGGTATATGCAGGTATTCCATAATTCCCCGGTTGACGTGTTGATTTTGGGCTGCACCCATTTTCCTATGCTTTCCGAATACATCAAGAAGGAACTACCAGAAGTCATCCTTGTCGACCCTGCCATTCAGACTGTGAGAGTAATGAAAGAAATGTTACAAGAAAATGGGCTATTGGCAATTCCCGGGACCAACCCTGAGTACAGGTTCTTCTGTTCGGGCGACCCTAGTTCTTTTGCCAAAAGCGTTGACTTGATTCTGGGTGCGGGTGATTATACAGTACAGCACGTGGTGCTCTAATCCCCAGGAATATGGGGAGGTACTTTGAAAACAGGTTGTGAGCACGGCCGTCTACTAGCAATGGTATATTGTTACCATTGCTAGTAGACGCTTATAGATGTTAGATTGTAAACCCGGTGCCTCGTCAAGGTTGTGATAGACAAAGTCTGATTTCTGCAAGTATTAAACCTTTCTAGACAAAAACCAACCCATAAGGGCTATCGTTCCTCCCCAAAACTGCTAATCAACAAATCTGTGGCCCCATCGGGATAACGTTTGCTCAAGATGCCGCAAGATGCCATGATATAGTCTCTATCCAGAAGGACCTTCGCAGCTTTAGGATACAGTTCCCGGCCATTTCCCTGTCCTACCAGTTCTTTTAGGGCTTGTTTCCCGCCTGGCAATTGTGTCAGGGGTCCTCCTGTACCGATTATAGTCCTTACACTCGAAAGATCCTTTCCTGACGCGACCATTATCCTACCTTGGGGTCCATATAGGTATTTGATGACTCCTACGTGGCGTCTAAAAGCCACCTTGCAAGCGAGATCTCTTAGGTATGATACCAGCCTTACCTGTTTATCCTCTCTAGGTATGACTTCAAGATGATCCAACACCGCTTCCGAATCAAATCCTAAGTCAATGTCGATCCTGTCTTTGGCGAGGTTGGCGAGGTGTTTTGCGTTAACATGGATCCCAAGATCCCCTTCTACAGTCCTTTTGGCGAAGGGTTCAGGACTCTCAAGTATGGCTTGTATCTCAGGGCTTCCTTTTGCAACCGAGTGCACGTCGGTAGTCGCACCTCCTACATCGACGACACAAAGATCCCCCAATGTGCTCCACAGAAGCTGAGCAGCTTCCATTACGGCTCCAGGGGTAGGTAATATTGGTCCATCTACCATTGTACGGATTCGGTCCATACCGGGGGCCGTAACTATGTGCTCCTCAAATACCTGTTGAATTACTCTTCGCGCAGGTTCTACAGAGAGTTCGTCAACTCGCGGATATACGTTATCGACAATGTAAGTTTTTATGCCTGCTTCAGTCAATATCTTTCCCACTTCGCGTCGAGCTGTGATATTCCCGGCGTATATGACAGGTGTCTTAAGTCCTGATTCGGCTATCATTTGAGCGTTCTTGATGGCGGTTTGTTTTTCGCCATAGTCTACTCCACCTGCAAGCATTATGATTTTCGGACGGATTAGATTAAGCTCCTCTATGTCTGACGGCGTCATTTCGCCAGCAGTTACCATCTTTAGTACCGCTCCTGCGCCAAGGGCAGCTTCCTTGGCTGCTTTCACAGTCATGTCATAGACTAGACCATGTACCGTCATAGAAAGCCCTCCGGCGGCGCTCGATGTTGCCATCATTGAACTCCATTTTATGCCATCGACGCCCAGGTTAGACGAGAGGTCATCTATAGCTGCCCGTAGTGCTACGGTGACGTCTCCAGGGTCCGTCATTGTGCAGGACAATCCCTGTCCGAGGAAGCGCGCGCCTCCTTGTGCAAGATTGAACGCATTCACAACCGTGGTAGTGCTGCCTATTTCGGCTATCAAGACATCAATTTTCATCTAGCGTGGCCCCTTTTCATCTCGGTCTGAGCTTAGTTCCCTTCTTTTTTCTACTAGGAATGAAGCTACATGAATACCCTTAGTTCCGCGCCCAAATCCTGCATCTAGGCCTGCCTCTAGAGCAAGGTCGTTTGTAACTTGAGTACCACCTGCGACGAGGATAAACTTGTTTCTTACGCCCTTTTCTTGACAGATCTGAGCCAGCCTCTCCATGTTTTTCCTGTGGACATCTGCGTGGCTGATTATGGTTGAGATCAAGATAGCGTCGGCGTCTTCTTCAATGGCCGCATCGACCATTTTTTCAACTGGAACCGATGTACCTAGGTAAACTGCTTTTATTCCAAAGCCTTCGATTCCACCGTGTTTTATGTCTATGATCTCTCGCATGCCTACCGAGTGTTCGTCTTCGCCTACTGTCCCGCATACTACCTTCATGGGGTTTCTTGCGATGTAGTCTCTTATTTCATCTTCAGATAGAAGCTTGGGTTTTTCAGGTATTTCCAAGTTGCTTCTGTCTATAGCGAAAGGAACTACTCCTTTGAGCTCAATGAGGGTGCCCTCTGATGGATGTATGATTCTCTTATGGATAACCTCGGGTTCAAGAAGTCCCAGTCTTTTTGCTATCTCCAGAGAAGCATATTCCGCAATCTCCTCTTTCTCGGGAAGAAACATGGTAAGAGTTATATACCCGTCGCCTTTCCATTGGACTTCTGGCATTATCATGTTCTCGGGCAGATGTTGCTCCGCCTTCTTCAATCTCACTTCGACGTTATCTTCGGGGTCTAGTTCGTCTATATATACGATCTTGTTCCCATCGCAAAATGTGCAACCTGATATTAGATCACAGGGCTTCGAAATCCCGTCCGGCAAGTTGTTGTACCCAAAGTGCTCACATACAGGTGCCATGTAATCCTTATCTCTTTCAACTATACTCCCTGCTGCAATACCACTATTGGGATCTCTTGAAATACCGTCGCCGTTTCTTTCAGGATACAGACCTGAATCGACGAAAAAACCTTCGTGTACTGCGTTGAAGTAGCCCTTTTCCTTTATTTCCTCTAGGAAAAGGACTGCTCTTTCTGCGATTTCCCTGACCTGTTTGGGAAGAGGTCCGTCCTTTTTGAACTCCAGCAAGTCTTTGAGGCCGTCCATTCCCACAAGCGCTTGCTTCGCAGTTTCTACAGCCGCCACGTTATTGTAATGCCACGGTACATTCCTGCCTTCGTCGGGAGTGATGGTGCTTTGGACATCTGCCGAAGTGAGGCGTGACACAAGCAGGTTTAGGACGTGAGTCACAGTAGCTTCCCTGGAATCAGATTCAATGTACCTCGTGTTTTGCTGCGCCCTCACCTTGTAGTCTGAAAAGAGCCACCTTAGGCATACAGCATAGGGAAGGTCATACGACAAAGCAGGTGCTGGAGGCGCTGTTGGAGGAACCGACGAGAGGGCAATGTTCTCCTTCTGCATCCCTACCATCTCCGAAAAGGCGCAGTTTATCGCATGCTGCACCAAGAGCTCTGGCATGACCTTCCAAGCCTCTCTTGCCGTTGCGTTTGCGTTATGCGCTCCGTCGATCTGAAGCATACCACACGAAGCCATGATCCTCTTTGCTACCGCCGCGTCTACAAAGGATCTTTGCATGTTGATATTCCTGTAAAGCACATTGTACTGCGGATCTTGGTGAGCGCCGTTTACTCCTTCTTCAGCAAACATAACAGCTATCTCTGGACCCGCTACGCCAGATATATACGAATGGAAGTTAATTGGTCTGCCTACTTCATCTTCTATTAAGTCTAGAGCCTTACGGCTGGCTCTTACCTGCTTTCTTGTAACAGGAATTCCGCCTACTCCTTCAGGGGTTCCCTCCAAGAGGCCATCTATGTGGCTTTGCCCCGTAGTGCGAATAACCATAATATGATCTGCACCGTGCCATGCCGCCATGCGCATGCGGCGCAAGTCGTCCTCAAAACGGCCGGATGCTATCTCCGTAGTTATCACGCAATCGGGTTGCGGATCCACTCCGCCAAAGTATTTGGCTGCGGGCAGAGGCAAGCAGCGGCTGAGCGGAGCTGAAGTCTGTTTGTATTCAAAGGGCCCAAGTTTCTGGCCGGGTTCAGCTTTTCGCCAGGTCCAGCCTGAACGCCTAGGCCTGTATTTATCAAGGTCTTTGAGGATCTCTCTTACGTCGAGTTTTTCGTTGGGATCTAGACCGCAATCCTTATGGTTAGATATGTTTCCGTTTTTTTGCATGATCAATCGTTGCCTCCCAACGTTTGTTGAAGTTCATCCCAGCCCTGGTTTTCGGCAAGTTGCTTTCCTGCTGAGATGTAATCCATTTTCTTGAGGTCTGCGTATTTTAGCACCAGATTACCTGCTCCTTTTCCGAGAAGGCGTCTTTTTTCGGCTGCGGATACAATCCCTTGAGCCTCTAGGCTGGAAAAGCCCATTCTAAGAAGGACCGATCTTTCTATCGAAGGTGAAGTGTGGTTGTAGGCCAGATCATACAAGGGTTCTACTATCTCTCGGGCCAATTCCCAGAATCTTTCCTTGAGTTCTCCGTCTGTCAATGGAGCTAGATGCTCTCTACGCTTATCGAAGTCGCTCTGTCTTTGCATCACGATCTCACTCCCAAGTCTGTTATAATGGATGTGACAAAAGCAGCGTCTGTTTTAGTATCTTCTGCTAGAAACTGGATATCTCTTTCTGTGACGCTTTGGACCTTGTTTTTTCCCAATGCGTTTCTAATGTAAGACCTGCGCATCCTGTTAAGGTCCATTTCGGTTGCGGTGATTTGAGAGAAGTCTTCTGGGATAACTATGGTTTTCCCAGGCACATTTTCTTTTGGATCGCCACGTCTCACTTCAATTCCGTTTTGCTTCGCAAAGTCCAATTGTGCCCAAGGGTGCTTTCCCGCGCCTGTATATTCTGTCTCTTGGACTACTACGATTTCATCTTCAGGAAGTTCTCTTGCCAACGCGATAGCCGCAGCTAAGGAGGTATTTCCAGCAGGACCTCTTTCGAGACCCTCAACTTGGGCGAGAGATTCCGTCACATAGAACACTTCGCCTTGGGTTACCGTTACATACCTCTCTAGGTATCTAAGCGGTCTTGCGGCGTTTCTTGGTACGTCAGTCCTGTCAGGCCATGTGGCAAAGGGCACACCGAATCCAGTGTGTCCTGTAGTGAAAGATTTCTTGTTGAAGTCATTGTCTGACGCCATGTGGAGGCCTGAAAGGTCTACGCTGGCACCTATGGTCTTTGTGTGTTTTGCGCCTGCCTTTAGCATGCCTCGAGCTGTGCCAGTCACGTTTCCGCCGCCTGCGTGGGTTACTACAACATACGCAGGATCTTTTCCGTATCTTGACCTAACCTGTTCTATGAGTTCATATCCCAGTGTTTCTACGCCTGATATCCCGAAAGGACTGTACAAGGATGCATTGAAATAGCCGGTTTCTTCAAGAAGTACTAAAGATACGTAAAACAATTCAGGCCCAACAGTAAGCTGAACGACTTCTGCGCCGTACGCCTCGCATTTTCTTGATTTTTCTATGATCTCAGGCTGCCCTACGTGACGAGAATCGAAGACTTCTTGCACAATAATGCAGCCCAGGTTCTTCATTGCTGCCTGGGACGCGACTGCCGCCCCGTAGTTGCCGCTCGTTGCGGCGAGAACTCCCGGGTAACCCAGTGTTTTCGCGTGGTAAATGGAAACGCTGGCTCGTCTGTCTTTGAAGCTTCCGGATGGGTTGGCGGCTTCGTCTTTTACGAAGATCCTAGCGCCATACCCTTTTCTTGATGTCTTTCTCACGAGATCTGTAATATTTCTAAGCTCCAATAATGGTGTATTTCCAACTCCCGCCTCAGCTTGGATTTCTCTCACTTTCTCCAGAGAATAACCCGCTCTTGCCATCATTCCTTCGTAATCGAAGGCTATGTCAGATATTACGAACTCGTCATAGTCCAGTCCAAGGGCTTTTGACATTATTTCTCCCCTGCGCTCCATTACCGCGTTGTAAGATGTGTTTCTTGCCACGTCATTTCCCCTCCTTCAGCGTGCTTCTAAGTTCTTGTCCAATTGCTGAGAGCTCGGAAGCACATGGCCCGAATGTGTGGGTGTATTCGGGGTTGATTCTAGTCAAAGTTCCTTCAACATGACGGTCTGCCGGAGTCCTTATGGTTACCCTTTCTCCCAGAGCCCCTTCCTCTTCTGCCCAGCCCTTTATCCAACACTCAAGGGGGACTTTTTGGGTGTCCGCGGGTATGTCTCCTGTGCGCTCTTCGGGCTCGAGGACGACGTAGTGAATTTCGACCCAGTCACCTTCTGTGCATTTCTTGGTCATTTATAACACCTCGCTGAATGGATTTGATTGCCAATATGTTACTTGCTGCCCTTGTTAACATTGCAGATAGATCTGGGAACGGGTAGGTCTATCATAGTTAGGAGTCCCGAAGGAGCGCCCATTACCAGTGGAATCATGTTGACAGCCATGGCCATTGTTCCTGTTCCTCCAGGAATTTCCGGCTCAATTTTCAAGTCAACAGGAGGGTTTCCGTCGATTACAATATAGTCGCCGGTCCTAACTCCCTCCGCTTCAGGGCATACCTGTTGAGGGTGCTCAAGAAATATCAGTTCGCGTCCACAGGAGTATGCTTTTGCCGTGTGCTTGCAACCCGCAACATTTCCTGGCGCGACGTCTACGTATTTCGTGGTGCGCCTTACGTTTGTTATTATGGGTTTTCTCTCTTCGACGATGCTATCTATTGTCCAACCGAGCGCTTTGCCGATCAACATGATTGATTGCCTGAAACCGATATGTCCAACAATGTCACCCGATTGTATGCCCTTTTCGAACTCCAAAGGAGTCGTGCCGACGCCCTGTGTGCTCATGACTGTTGGTCCAAAGGGGGCAAGATCGTTGACCCGTTTTCCATGGATGTGGTTTACTTCTCTGCACACGCCAGACAGAGAAACTATGAGGGTATCAAGCACGAAACCAGGGTTTATACCTGTTCCCAAGACAGTCTTTCCACGGCTATGCGCTAAGGCATCTAGCTTTTCGGCAATTTCTTCAGAGTCTATCCACGGATATGCCATCTCTTCGGCAATGGTAATCACGTTGGCATTGTTTTGTAGTGCAAACTCTATCTGTGGAGCTACTTCTTCAACAAATGATGAAGTAGCGATCAAAGCAATATCTGGCTCGGTGCTGAACGCCTCCATTCGACTGTCTGTTACTTTGACGCCAAGGGATTCTTGGCCCAAGAGTTCTCCAACATCTCTTCCTACTTTTTGCGGGTGTGTGTCTATGACTGATACTAATTCATAGCCTTCTTTTCTGAGCAGCATTGATGCCATGCCGCTGCCCATGGCCCCAAACCCCCAAATCAGGGTCTTTACGTTTTTCCTCACGAATGCATCGCCTCTTTCAGATAGTTCTTATACGGTAGGCGTCATACCTACCATGCTACCTACTTTTCCTTGCGTAGTGGTAGTCTCCTGCAATCTGTCCTTCTAACTACTATGTAATGCAACATTCGTGCCAGTCTAGTAAAATGTAGTCTGACTGGGACGTCTCGAGAATGCGAGAAGGTAATTGCTCGGGCAATGCCGAATATTTTGCTTTGGCCGCAAGATAATTTGCATTCTCTCTTCGGAAGGAGGGGTCGGTCGTATGGAAGAACGGGAATCCTCGTTTCCCAGAGCAAACAGCACAGATATCGATCGGAGGGTTTTGGACCTTTGCAAGGTGTCTCTTGGAGTAATGGACGAGGGAGTGCACATCGTTGATAGCACGGGAAGAACTGTATTCTACAATACTGCCATGGCTAATCTGGAAGGATTGGACCCTTCGCTCGTTCTAGGGAGAACCATCCAGGAGGTCTTTCCCAACCTGACAGACGATACCAGTACTCTCTTACAGGTGCTCAAGTCGCAAAAACCGATCTATGACTATGTACAGACGTACTATACACTAGACGGCGAAAGTGTGACCACTGTGAACAGTACCATCCCAATAGTAGTTGATGGCAAGTGTCAAGGTGCGGTTGAAATAGCCAAAGATATTTCCAGAATAGAACAGTTAGCCAAAGCAGTCCGCCAGCTGTCACGATTGAGCGAGGCTTTTCCACTAGATGAGGTTTCCAGAGACAACGGGACCATATATTCGTTTGATCATGTGCTTGGTACAAGTGAAACCATACTCACAGCGAAGCAATTGGCAATTACAGCCTCAAGGAGCGACAACCCCGTGCTTGTCTATGGGGAAACAGGGGTAGGCAAGGAGGTGTTTGCCCAAAGTATTCACAATGCTAGCGAACGATCTGCTTATCGTTTTGTGGCCGTAAACTGTGCGGCTCTGCCGGAACCGCTTCTGGAAAGCACGCTATTTGGGACAGTGCGCGGGGCGTTCACGGGAGCTCTGGACAAGTCTGGACTCTTTGAAGAAGCGCAGAAAGGCACGCTTTTTCTGGATGAGCTGGATTCAATGAGCCTTGCGCTTCAAGCCAAGTTGCTTAGAGTTCTGGAAGAAAGAGCAATCAGGCGTGTAGGGAGCACATACCTTACCCCAGTTGACGTAAGGATAATTGCATCTTTGGGGGACGATCCTTTGGATGCTATGGAATGCAATCAGCTTAGAGAGGACCTCTATTTCCGAGTTGCAGTTAACGTTATTGAGATTCCGCCGCTTAGAGACAGGGGGGAGGACATAGTCCTTCTAGCCAATACATTTGCCAAGCGCTACGCCATGGCCACTGGACAACCGGTGCCCGTTCTCAAGGACGAGACCCTCAGCCTGTTCCTTAATTACCGTTGGCCAGGAAATGTGAGAGAACTCAAGAACACAGTAATGGCTATAACTGATGTGTGTAAGAGTCCTGTGGGAGTTTCAGACCTTCCCGAGCATTTCAAACGCGCCATTTCCAGAACAGGGGTAATGAAGTCGGAAGCCGACTATGCTCTTGAGGTTGCAGTGGACAATACCGAACTTAGCATGATCAAATCTTCGCTTGCGAATACCGGCGGCAACGTAGCCGCTGCTGCAAGACTATTAGGTATCTCTCGGCAGTCTCTGCAATACAAGATCAAGAAGTACGGTATTTCTGACCTCACCCGCACTTAAAAGACTTTTGTCTGAAACTACCTTTGATGGCCCGTTCTTCGGCCTTGTTGTGTTTCTAACTTCCGCATTTTGTTTATAGCAGTAGTATGGGATATTCCCAGGGCGCGTCCAATTTGTCTAGAGGAATAGTGGGTTTCAGAAGCCTTGGCAATGTAGTATGCCTCGACTTCTTCTACTATCTCAGGCAGGTTTACAGGCAGTTCGCTTGGCAGATGCAGAACCGGTTTGCCTGTCTCTCGTACAGGTGCGTCTGCGAAATCCATGGAAGACTTTGGGATTAGACCGTCTTTTACGGACTGCCAAGATCTTTCTGATGCAGAGGATGCGTTTTCTATTATCAGGTGAGTTGAATCGATCTCATCTGTAGCGAGTATGGCGGCCCTTTGAATCACGTTCTGAAGCTCGCGCACATTTCCAGGCCAGGTGTGTTCTACGAGTTTGTTTATAGCGTCCAAACTCAGCCGTAGGTCCGATTTGCCTAGTTCTCTGGCCATAGTGTGCACAAAATGCGCCGCTAGTACAGGGATATCTTCTTTTCTGTTCCTCAGAGGAGGGATCCAAATTGGGATGACATTTAGCCTGTAAAACAGGTCTTCTCTAAAAGTGCCGTCGTTCATCATCTGCTCGAGATCCTTGTTGGTTGCTGATACGATTCTGATGTCGATTTTGATTTCTTGGCGCCCTCCTATGCGCCGAATACTCTGTTCTTGAATAGCTCTTAGGATCTTGGCCTGAAGTGGTGGAGATAGGTCCCCAACTTCATCCAAAAACAGCGTGCCGTGAGTTGCAAGCTCGAGCAACCCTTGTTTGCCTCCGGATGAAGCGCCTGTGAATGCTCCCCGCTCATAACCGAAGAACTCGCTTTCAAGAAGAGAATCGGGTATTGCAGCGCAGTTCACTGTTACAAACGGACCTTTCTTTCGAGAGGAGTTTTTGTGAATTGCGCGGGCAAATAGCTCCTTTCCGGTGCCGCTCTCTCCTCGTAACATTACGCTCATATTAGTGGGCGCCACTGTCTTTGCAAGGTTTATGGCGTTTGTAAAGCCTTGGCTTTGTCCGATTATATCTTCAAAGTCGATCAGGGAAGGTCCGCTTACTGATTGGATCAGCTGGCGCACATCATCTAGTTCGCGGAGTATTACGAGTGCTCCCGCAGGAATACCCTCTTCGTTCGTGATTGTGCGTACGCTGGTTAGAACCCGAGTGCTCTTTCCCTGCCACGTAACTGCTACTTCGACGTTATCTTTGTCTTCTTCTAACGATAAGACCGGCTCAAAGTTCCGGCTCCTAAAGATTCCTTCCAGGCTAGGATGCTCCTTCGCAGGTATTGCCAGCATATCTCTTGCTTTCTTGCTGCAGTACGTAACGTCTCCGGACTGGTCTACAACGAGAATGCCCTCGCTTATGTTGTCGCCAATCACATCTAGGGTGGTTTCTTTCTTTTCGTATTCCATTATATCGACTTCAACTATTTCGCCGATATCTGCGACGTGGGCGTTTAGGTCGCGTGTTAGGGTTGACCATGAGAGGTTTTTCGGCCACTGGACTTTGAAGTATATGTGGGGAGGGTTGACCTCGATATTGAGCACGTTTATCCCCAGATTGCTAACTGCTTTGAGTATGTCGTAGACCATTCCTACTCGGTTTTCGGCTCCTGTAAATCTCAATCGCTTTATTCTCCGGTTCTCGTCCAAAGGTGATTCCCCCAGTGCAAAGTGAAGCAGTTTTCACCTTGAGTCACTTACTGTAAACAAGATTTACACAAAAGGGCCGCTCTGTTGCTGTTATTTACATCTGTAAGAAGTATTTACGACATGAATAGCGTCAAATCCTTCATGGGAGCATGGGTTTTCGTCGGCTCAGCTCAGATCTGACCGACAGTAAGACCCCACTGCGCAGAGCAAAAGGGTCGGTGTACCCAGCATCACCGAGACATTGGGACCGCTTTTCTGGTTGGCACTTGTAGCGCAGTATGTCATGGAAAACTCTGCTAGGGGTTTCAGTCCTTTCGTTGAACAACGGCACGCTTTTTGCATTAATATTGATGTAGACACAAATCTACTTCTGGAGGGGAGTAAGAATGCCCAAGTATGTACCCGAACCTTACAAAATCAAGATGGTAGAACCTTTGAAAATGATTTCCAGAGAAGAAAGGGCAGAAAAGATAAAAGAGGCAGGCTACAACACGTTTCTCCTAAAGTCTAGAGATGTCTACATCGACCTTCTTACCGACAGCGGAACCAACGCTATGAGCCAGTATCAGTGGGCCGGGCTAATGCTTGGCGACGAGGCTTATGCAGGTAGCGAGAACTGGTTACATCTTGAACAGACGGTTAGGGAACTGTTTGGCTTCAAGTATGTGGTTCCTACCCATCAGGGCAGAGGCGCCGAGAACCTAATATCTAAGATACTCATAAAGCCAGGTATGTACGTACCTGGAAACATGTATTTCACTACTACCAGGGCCCACCAAGAGCTCGCCGGCGGCACCTTCGTAGACGTCATCATAGACGAAGCTCACGACCCCACGAGACACGACATTTTGTTCAAGGGCAATGTGGATCTTCAGAAGTATGAGGACTTAATAAAGAAAGTAGGTCCTGAGAAGATCCCTTACATCACAGTAGGCGTGACCGTGAATATGGCGGGCGGGCAGCCTGTCAGTATGGCGAACCTAAGAGATGTATACAACCTTTCCAAGAAATACGGCATAAGAGTCATATTCGATGCTACCCGGTGCGTTGAGAATGCCTACTTCATAAAGACTAGAGAGCCTGGATACGAAAACAAGACCATCGCAGAGATAGTCAAGGAAATGTTCTCCTACGCCGACGGGTGTACCATGAGCGGCAAAAAAGACGGCATAGTCAACATGGGCGGCTTCTTGGCAATGAATGAAGAGGAGATATATCTTCAGGCCACAGGCTTAGTAGTCGTCTATGAGGGAATGCCTTCATATGGCGGGATGACAGGCAGAGACATGGAAGCATTCGCCATAGGTCTTCGCGAGTCCATGGACTACAGCTATATAAGGCACAGAGTAGAGCAGGTCAGGTATCTAGGTGAACAGCTTATCGAATCTGGCATTCCAATTGTAAGACCTGTAGGTGGTCACGCAGTGTTTCTAGATGCAAAGGCTTTCCTGCCCCACATTCCTCAAGACAAATTCCCTGCCCAGGCTCTAGCAGCCGCCATATACGAAGACTCAGGAGTAAGGACAATGGAAAGAGGAATCATCTCAGCTGGCAGAGACAAAGACGGCAAAGACTACTATCCAAAACTAGAGCTAGTAAGGCTCACCATTCCGAGACGCGTATACACTAGCGCCCATCTGGACTACGTCGCCGAATCAGTCAAAGAAGTACACCAAAAAAGAGACCAAATCACAGGACTCAAATGGGTCTACGAGCCACCCGTACTGCGATTCTTCACAGGTCGCTTCGAACGAATATAAGAGAAGCACGGGGGCGGTTCTCATGCTTCACTAGGTAAGGCTGCTTCCATGGGGATGCAATTAGAGCTGTACAGCGCGCATCCCCATGGTTTTTTCACTTCAAGAAACTACACTTGCGGTGAGATTTTTAAGAACCGCGATAGAAACAGGGCGCTGCTCGTAAGGCCACGGCCACAAATGCCTGGAGGTCTTAGGTGGCAGTAGTCTGCCTGTTAGTCCCGCCACTATTACACGGTCTTTGGTAATCGGCGAAGCAGCCGCATGGTCGGACCCGTCCCTTCTATTTTCAGCCAAGGAGTTACCCCAGTTTGTCACGACTATTGTATCGTTGTAATAGTCTAGTAGGTATGCCGGAATGAAGTGACACCCTAGCGCCATAAGTGCACGGACTCTGTGATGTCCGTCCAGTATGACCATTGAATTAATGTCAACGATAATCGGGTACTTGATTACACCATCTCGCGCGATCTCCCGGGTAAGTTCAGCAACTCTGTCGACATCCACATTTTCGTGGGCTGCTAGAGCCTTGTCATCAACCAGCGCAAACGAGTACCGGCACGCTTTTAGACTAGAATCAGACGTGGGTTTTATCACTCTACTTGACCTCCTTTGCAGATCACTGTTTTTTCGTCTGCATGCCGAACACTAGCCTTCTAACCATACTTGACTGCTCGGTTCTACCTCTTTGGCAGAGTAGACAGGGCCTTATCAATTTCAGACTGAGGATGCTTAACATTCGTAAGCCTCCCCTTTTGGTATTCATCATAGGCGCTCATGTCAAAGTGGCCGTGTCCGCTGAGCCCAAAGAGTATTGCCTTCTCCTGGCCAGTTTCTTTACATCTGAGCGCCTCGTCTATAGCCACACGTATTGCATGTGCGGATTCGGGGGCCGGGATAATGCCTTCGGATTTTGCAAACAACTGGGCTGCTTCGAAAACGGCAATTTGCTCAACTGCTTTTGCTTCTATCAACCCTTCGTGCACCAGCGCGCTGATTATTGGCGACATACCGTGGTAACGGAGACCTCCGGCATGAATACCTGGTGGAACGAAATCGTGGCCAAGGGTGAACATTTTGAGCGCAGGAACCATCCCCACACTGTCGCCGTAATCGTAAGCGTATATTCCTCTCGTAAGCGTAGGGCACGCTTCGGGTTCAACTGCGATTATTCTTGGAGACAGAGGAAGCGACGAGCAGGAATGAGAGCCTATGGTCCTTTGACCACAGGTCACTTGTTTTCCCTGTCCTTCCTGAACCTTCATGCCCTTTAGTGTAGGTTCGAGAAACGGAAAAGCCAGACCCCCGAAATTGCTGCCGCCTCCAGCGCACGCGATTATAACGTCGGGAGTATCTTCCGCCATTTCCATCTGAGCCTTTGCTTCTAGACCTATTACTGTTTGATGCAACAGCACGTGGTTGAGAACGCTTCCGAGTGAGTATTTTGTTCCTGGATGATTGACGGTGTCTTCTACTGCTTCACTTATGGCGATCCCAAGACTACCAGGGCAGTTAGGATCAACAGCCAAAGCCTTTCGTCCTGATTCAGTCTGGTTGCTCGGGCTTGGGATTACGTCTGCGCCAAATGCTTTCATTAGGGAACGCCTGTAGGGCTTTTGCTCATAGCTTGTCTTCACCATATACACTAGACACTCAATGTCGAAGAACGAACACGCCATCGCCAATGCGGAACCCCATTGGCCAGCCCCTGTTTCCGTACATAATCTATGGGTGCCTTCTAACTTGTTGTAATATGCCTGTGCTACCGCGGTGTTTGGTTTGTGACTGCCTACAGGACTGGTCCCTTCGTACTTGAAATAGATCCTGGCAGGAGTGCCTAGAGCCGCTTCGAGCCGGGTCGCACGGTAAAGAGGGGTCGGCCTCCATAGCCTGTAAATGTCAAGAACCTCGCCAGGGATGTCGATAGTTGGCTCTGTGGAAACCTCTTGCTCAATCACTGCCATGGGAAATATGGCTGCTAAATCCTCCGGGCCTGCCGGTTCCAGAGTATTTGGATTAAGAGGTGGTTCCATTTGAAACGGCAGATCGGCCAAGATGTTGTACCAGTATGTGGGCATGTCCTTTTCATCGAGACCGTATTTGACTCTCTTTTCTCTTCCGATTCCGATTCGCTTCTCCATTTGGTCTTCTCCTTTCATCCTTTCCTCATTTCTGAACGGCATGCAAACTCGCTAAGTGCGGCTTGCACTTTTGGTACCATAGGCCCGATGTGCAGGGAGGGAGCAAGATCCGCAAGGACCCGATCCTACATGGGAAGAAAACCAATTGAGTCGGCGTACTGGCTGACTATTGAGGAGACATAATCAAAAACCCGCCCTCTCTTCAGAGGACGGGTTACAGCCGTGGTGCCACCTCGATTGGATCTACCTAGGGACCCGTCGCGTGCTATGCAAGTTGAAGTCAATCCAAATACTTCAGACACGCGCTGGATTCAGTGATCCCTCTCGTCTCTAGATACGGGACTACAACCTCCAAAACCACTCTCGCAACCACATGCATGCAGTCCTTATATCTTTCCCCTTGTATCGGTGGGTTTCCGGCGGCACCTACTTGTTCACGTCCAAGTTCTTCTATCGTGGGAGTTCTACGATAAAGTTCGGGCTGTGTTTCGTTCGGCGCTGCTGCTCACGGGCCCATTCGGTCGCTCCTTGCGGTGTCAGGCTCACACTGTCCCTGATTCGCTATACCGACGGTGTTGCGCTTACTAGTCCCGATCATTGCGTTAGCTAGAGTTATTTTGATGATGCTAGCACGTGAAGGAGAACGTTGTCAATACGTTGGGGACGGTTCCCACGCTTGTTTCGGTTGCCGAAAGAAGCATGATAACCGTCCCCATTGATTAGTTCTAGCCGAGACCCAACCACTTAAGGAATATGAATTGAAAACGTCCTATTGCGGCTGATACACGGCCCATCACAGTGTTTCCAAAGGCCGCGCCAAAAGCGGCCATCATGAAGTAACGACCAAGCTGGGATGTGACTCCTGTGACCTTTCCTCTTTTGAAAGTCAAGAAGAAATAGCTTAGTGAAAACACCGTTCCAAGAAACACTACCCATGCATTGAACGTAGTCAGGCTCACCATGGTTGCCGAGATCTGCTGCACAATCTGACTTTCGACCGCGCCTCTCATTGCAACGCCGGCTCCTGTTCCCATAAGGAAAGACAGAGGAACGCGGTTCAACCATGCGATATTCTCGAAGTAACGGGAGTAGAGCAGCAAGCCTATAAGAATAGGTACTAGGAGCAGGTAATTACCGCCTATCATCGGACTCCACGCGGAGTTCAAGAAGGTGTTCACACCTACGACAACCGCGATCCCTGCAGACGCCCCAACAAAAATATGCTCAATCATCGTGTAAACTGGGTTATCTTTGATAAGAACCGAGTAGATAGCGATAGCAGCCAATGCTCCTATCCATACGCCTATGTCAGTCGAAATCTTCATTTGCCCTCACCTCCGGCATGAACAGACTTGGATTTGGGCTCTTTGCTTTTGCTTACCAACATGCCGATATTGCCTAGGACGACAAAAGCGACTATTAGAATGTGGGCGATAGACTGGGCGTCCATCCCTACAGTTCCAGTGCCTTTTTTGCCGGTTAGTTTTTCATACTCAGCGGCAGCTCTCAGTCCTGCAAGTATCCCTTTGCATTGACCTGATTGCACGTAGGTTTCATTGCTGGCAGCCAGAACCCCGGTGACTCCCATGATCAGCGGAGTGCCATAGGCCATAACTGCCTGTCTTACCCACTCGTGGGTTCCGGTTCCGCCGGTTGGCCCGTCATTGAGGGTCATGGCCATGGCGAAATCCTTCATTGTACTTACTTCCTGCATTATGGGCAATGAGGTAATGCTATTTCCGCGCCAGTCCTTCGGGAAAACTGCCGCAGGATTCTGCGCGAAGGCAGCAAGCGTAGGTTCTCCTCCGGCGTAGTAGCCTAGGTTGACGTAGTCAACGCCGTATTCATACCCATATTCCTCCAGAATTGCCATGCACTCATCGGCAAAGGTAGGACCTGCAGGGAATGACCCTATCGCGACTATCTTGATTTTCTTTGATGCCAATTGATGCATTATTGCCTGAGCTATTGGGTTAAGGTCTATTTCATCTCCTGGTTCATAGTCAAATCCTATGACGACCACAGAACCATCGGGAAGACTGCTCACAAAGTCATAGACTCTTTGAACTGGCTCAGTCACATCAATAGGCAGGCCAATGGGGTGGATCGTAGGGATAGCGATAGCAAGGGCCATAAGAAGGTAGAACACGCGCTTATCTAGGTTCTGCAACTTTTCAAATATGTCCACTTATTATCCCCCCTATTCTCCACCGTAAGAACGGCGTTCTAGTCCTATGATGATTCTCAAAGATACTGCTATGAAGCCTATAGCGCCTGCAATCATGACACCACGCTGGCCTCCGACGTTCAGAACGGACATGATCCAGTCAGTGGCTGGAACCGAAACTGGTAGAATCTTGGCGCCTAGAGGAACTCTGCCTAACATAACAATACAGCCTGTTATGAGCAGGATCGCAGCTTCTACGTTCTTGGCCCTAAAGGCTCTGTAGGCTGCCGTTCCAATGTAGAATGCTAGCAACGAAAAGATCGCGCTGCCTGTCGGCACGTTTATATAGTCGAAAATGAACTTGTACGCACTAGAGTCTTGCCCTAGAAACACGCCTGTGATTATTGTGATGGCAAATGTCACTAGGAGCGCTATGCTATATACATTCTTCCCTTTGTCTCTTTTTATGTTATTAACATGAACTCTTATGATGTTAATTGCCCCAAGACCTAGGGCGAAAATCGCGATGACCGATTGCCATTTCAAGATATTCTGTGCGGTAGATTGCACGGATGGGATGTTGAAGAAGTATGCTATTATAACTGTGATTCCGCACACAAAGGCAATTATGGTCGGAAGCGTTTTCCTCATGAACATGGACGCTCACCTCCTTGTGAGTGCTCATTTTACCATCAGTGTTTTCAGTCCTGTATAGCCTAACGTAACGGAAACTGCGCCAATTACCATCAACCCTATGGACACTGCCTTGATAATGTCTTCTGCGCGGAGACTTCCAAGATGGAGTTCATTCTTGGCAAAGTGTGCGCTTGCTGCGAACATTTCGTCACCAAGGATAACGTAGTCGCATGCTACTACAAAGAAAGGGATCTGGTATGCGTTGGTGGTTCCTGCGATTTGGATCGCGCCTACGGTATTCCCAGCCTCAGCTAGGATAAGGGCTTCTGCCGCAAACTGACCAATCATTATGTTTGAAGCTACTTGCTCCCTTAAGAGCACACCAATTACGCCGCTCGCATAGGCCCACTGGTCGCTTGATATAAAGCGGCAGTCCTCCGGCCTGTATGCGTCTGGTTTTCCAGCTTCGAGATAGCTCTGTCTCATTACTTGTTCTGTAACTGCGAATGTTTCAGGCTGCGAGACAGTGACAATCAGCCTGACGTCGTATTGAGCAGAGAGTTTCGTGACATACCCTAAAACTTCCAACCCTGCAAATGTTGCAGCTACCAACCCGCCGAATCCGGGAGTAAAGTGGACCGGTTTGCCCATTTCAGCTGCTCTACCTACCGCTTCCTCAATTGCATCGAAGCCGGGAATTGGACGTACTGTAACCTTCATGCCTTTTTTTGCCAGATACATGCATAGACCCATCAGTCCCGTCATGAAAAGTAGCGTCCAGAAATCGAATATCCTGTTTTCAACGAACATTTTTGTTTCACCTCCGTTCTTTGAAGTTCGGAATTCATATTCGACAGAAACAGACATAATCCTGCAATAAGCAAAGGGTCGGTTCTCGTGCTTCATCCTCATATCCGAATAGGTGAGCGAATGAAGCACGAGAACCGACCCCACACTTTCAGTTGACCGGTTTCGTAAAGCAGATATAGACTTTAGTAGAGGCAGGAACCCTGTTGAGAGACTGGAGGTGAGAGAGTTGGATAACAGAGAACTTGCGGAACAATTGGAGAAGATTCTACGTTTGGACACCATGCCGGTAGCAATGAAGTTCTACGACGATCGGAAAGATTTGCCCAGGGAGCCTCTAAATTTCAAGTTGAATCTCTGTCAGTTGGTTGCCATGGCGCGTTATCAAGGCAGAACCAATTCTGGAGTACCAGACATGATGATATGTGCCATGGGGGCTGCGTGTACCGGATTGATCAAGACACCTGACGACATAAAATCGGGACAAGCGGCTGTAGGAGCATATTGCAAAGATATTGAATCTGGCAAAAAGTTTATGGAAAACACGTTTAAGTTGGGCGATTCTGGCAAGGTTTACGATGCGGTCTTGGTTAGTCCGTTGGCAAATGCAAAATTCGAACCTGATGTTGTGATCATCTATTCAAACCCAGCACAAGTAATGAGATTGATTCATGGATGCGTGTACGATAACGGCGAAAAAGTAAAAGCAGATACCGTGGCAGAGGCGGCGATGTGTTCCTGTGCAGGATACGTTCTTGCTAAGAGGGAGCCAATGGTTGGATTCCCTTGCGCAGGAGACAGGATTTTTGGCGGGACTCAGAATTTCGAACTAGTATTTGCAGCTCCTTATGAACTTGTACGAGACAAACTTGTCGAGAATTTGGAGATGACCGCCAAGGGCGGATTCTCAGTTTATCCTGTACCTCCCAACATGTTTTGGACACCATCTATGCCACCTGCATACACTATTACAGAGGACAAACTGAAAGGGTAGATTTGACGCAAACGGTGCATGGTTGCACGGGGACGGTTTTCTTGCGCCTCTCCGTGATGGGAAATAAGCATGAGAACCGTCCCCGTGTTCCGGTCGTGCTCCGACTTTTGCCAAGAGGAGAGGAGAGGTTCTTGTATGGATGTAACAGGTTTGATGTCCACTTTGTTCTGGATCATACTTCTTGGAAGTACGTTACTAGGACCATTTTTCACCCAAAGACGGCTCGAAGCAATGAGATTGACCCTAATGGGGAGGATGCAGAAGAACCGTGGTTCTCGTGTGATCACTCTGATTCATAGGCAAGAGGCGCTGAGCCTCCTAGGGATTCCTCTTAGCAAGTACATAAATATAGAGGATTCTGAGCAGGTTCTCAGGGCAATACGTATGACCCCCGATGACGTTCCAATTGACCTCATAGTCCACACTCCTGGGGGCCTTGTCTTAGCTGCAGAGCAGATAGCACTTGCCCTGGTTAGGCATAAAGCCAAGGTTACCGTATTTGTTCCTCACTATGCTATGTCCGGTGGAACGTTGCTGGCTCTTGCTGCGGATGAAATAGTAATGGATGAAAATGCTGTTTTGGGTCCTGTGGATCCGCAGATAGGTTCTTACCCTGCTGCATCCATACTTAGCGTTGTCGAGAGGAAGCCTATCGAGAACGTCGATGACAATACCTTGATCTTGGCTGATATTGCCGAAAAAGCTATTTCTCAAGTTAGAGAAACTGTATTGGGTATACTGAAAGAGAACCTTGCTGATGAACAGGCAGAAGAAGTAGCCGATCTTTTTACCAGGGGGTACTTCACCCATGATTATCCTCTGGGCGCAGTGAAACTTCAGGCAATGGGTCTTAGTGTCTCATTTGACATGCCCACAGAAGTATATAAGCTAATGGAACTCTACCCACAGGCGGCGGCAAACAGACCTTCAGTTGGATACGTTCCTATGCCCTACAAGGCTGAGCCCACGCGTGAGAAGCCAGGGCGCAAGTCTGTTCAAACATAAAGGTATAACGCGTTAAGCAGCAAGAAACACGTTACTTGCCAAAGAAGCGATATGCGCGTCCAGTGTCTTATTTTGAGCCAATCCGTTCCAAGATGATCATCGCGTAGGGACGGAGTTCGACTGTACGGTTTACCACGGTTCCGGTCAATAAGTCGGTGTAATCATTATCATCTAGGGCAACTACTTTCGTAGATGAATCATAGTTAGACACAAATACGTAGCTTTTTTCGCCATCGGTTCTGAGCTGTGCGGTTACGCCGTAAGGAAGATCGCTCTCAATCGCCCTTCGTAACGGCGTACCTTCTCTGCGTAGTTTTTCGATTAGAATATTGTAGAAGTCAGTTAGGAATTCGTCGTTGTTTCTAAAAGTGATGTAGTATGCCTTACCCTTTCCGTATTGATTTACAGTCAAAGCAGGTCTTCCTGCATAGAAATCGTTTTCATAGACTGCAAGTGGCCTAGCAGTCTCACAATGGACAAGGTCGCAGAACACCCGCGCCTCATATTTCTTCTTGTAAATGCTGTCTTCTTCTGCCGTTTCTCCCAAGCAGCGAGATACCACGTCGGGTTCTGCATCGCAGAGGAAACTCACATGGTTTACATCGTCGTCGTAGAGACAGTCTATTTCCTCTGACCAAATCCCTGTGATTCTTCGCAAAGGTCCAGGAAAACCACTAAGGAAGCACAGGTCATTTTCATCTGCTATGCCGCTTAAATAAGTAGTTACAAACACGCCGCCTGCGCGCACAAACTCTTCAATCTTGCTGTCCACCCCGTCTTTCACCATGTACAGCATGGGAGCAACCAAGACCTTGTAGCGCGAAAAATCGCAGTCCACATTGATTACATCCGCAGGGATTCCGTTCTCCCAGAAGGTTCTGTAATGGCTTTGACAGGTTTCGAAGTAGTCCTTTTTGTCCCTTCTTGGTCCTACGGCAGTACTTATTGCCCATGAGTTTTCCCAGTCGTAGATGACAGCAACCTCAGGAGATACCGAGGTTCCAAGCACCGGTGTCAACTTGGAAAGAATATCGCCTACCTGTGTTACGTCTCTGAACACTCTTGTGTTCTCGTGTCCGCAGTGGTCTACAACCGCCCCGTGCAGTTTTTCATAGCCCCCTCGGCTCTTTCTCCATTGGAAATATTGGACTGTTTCAGATCCATGGGCGACTGCTTGGAGTGATGCCAAGACGTGCATGCCAGGTCTTCGCAGTTTCCCTACGGGTTGCCAATTTGTAGCGCTTGGCGAACTCTCCATCATTGCAAATGGTCTACCGTGCTTTAGCGAGCGATTTATATCGTGTATAAAGGCGCGCCTGCTGCCTTCAATTGGATCGGGCCTCTCGCCATGCCAGTACGGATAGTTGTCCCACGACACAAAGTCAACGTACGGAGCAAACTTCCAATAGTCTATCCCATTTTCGATGTCAACGAAGTCATCGAAGTTGGTGGTAACAGGTATATCTGGAGTAATCCTTCTTAGGGGCTCTATCTCGTGCTTGAAAAAATCGATGGTCTGGTCTGTGGTAAATCGTTTCCAGTCTAAACTCAATCCCATTATGGTGCGTTCACCGTGAGGGGCAGGTGATTCAATTTGACTCCACTCGGTATACGTGTGACTCCAAAAAGATGTCCACCAGGCTTGGTTCAGTTCGTCGATGTTTCCATGGTACTTCTTCTTTAGCCATTCGCGGAATTTCTCTTGACATAACTCGCAGTGACACTGACCTCCGTATTCGTTTGAAATGTGCCATGCGATTAAGGCAGGGTGCTCTTTATACCTTTCTGCCAACTTAGTGTTTATGATCTGCACTTTTTCCCTATAGATCGGTGAAGTTAAGCAATGATTGTGCCTTCCGCCGTGGAGATTTCTTACTTTGTTTTCCCTTACTCTAAGGACTTCGGGATATTTCTGAGATAACCAGGCGGGTCTGGCGGCGCTGGGCGTAGCAAGCATGACGTATACGCCGTTTCTATACAGGTCATCCATGGTTCGGTCTAACCACGAGAAATCAAACTTGCCTTCTTCTTTCTCTATAGACGCCCAAGCAAAAATTCCTACGCTCATTACATTGCATTTGGATAGCCCCATGAGGCGGTAGTCTTGCTCAAGTATCTCGGGCATGTGTAACCATTGGTCAGGGTTGTAGTCAGCTCCGTGTAGAAAAAAAGGTGCCTTGTCGCTAATTGGAGGGTACCTGAGACTGCTTGTGCAATCCCTCGATCTTTTCAAATCTCCCCTAGATTCTGCGACGCCATTAGCCAGGGGTTCATGTCTGTCTGGGTACTTGCCAACTTCCCGGGTGTTACGAGTATCTTTTTGTATTTCACAAGCTTTTTTATCATGGGGGTAGTCCATCTTGCTGTCTCACCTTTCACTGTGTCGCTTCACAATAAGTCGAGTAAACTATACTCCGATTAGCAGTGGAAATCCTTTAGAGGCAAATGGGTTCTACATCGCTTGACCCTACAACTCCTTTTTTAGTACAATAACTCGTGCTATTATAGTAGAGCAGAAGCAAACGTGTCGTGCGGGTGTAGCTCAATGGTAGAGCTCCAGCCTTCCAAGCTGGTTGCGTGGGTTCGATTCCCATCACCCGCTCCATGCGCCTGTAGCTCAGGGGATAGAGCACCTGCCTTCTAAGCAGGGAGTCGCAGGTTCGATTCCTGCCAGGCGCACCAGGTTGAAAGCAAAGTATTGTGGTGGATGTAGCTCAGTCGGTTAGAGCGCCAGGTTGTGGCCCTGGAGGCCGGGGGTTCAAATCCCCTCATTCACCCCAACTTGTGGGTAAAAATCTGCGCCCGTAGCTCAATTGGACAGAGCCGCAGACTTCGGATCTGAAGGTTACAGGTTCGAGTCCTGTCGGGCGCGCCAGATGGGGCGTAGCCAAGTGGTAAGGCATCAGCCTTTGGAGCTGACATTCGCAGGTTCGAACCCTGCCGCCCCAGCCAAAGGGGCCATTAGCTCAGGGGTAGAGCACCCGCCTTTTAAGCGGGGAGTCGATGGTTCGAATCCATCATGGCCCACCATCTTTCTCCTTCTAATGCGAGGGTGTCGGAACCGGCAGACGAGCTGGACTTAGGATCCAGTGCCCCAAAGGCGTAGGGGTTCAAATCCCCTCCCTCGCACCACTGCGACTTCCACACCACATACCTGTCGAATCCGTGCTATCGTGATGAGCGAATATACTGCGCATAACCGTGAATTTGGGAATTTTGCGGCAATTGGGGCTGCTTTTATGGTATTGTTTTCTGGTAAAATGAAAGGGCATCTTTAGAAGAGCTTAGATTAGAGTGAAAAGACATTGTGTGTTGAAGTGAGGCGAATCTGCTAGGCCAAAAGATGCTTGAACCATAATGGGTCGAAGGAGGACCACACTGTGAAGGTTACTACTGAGAAGATTGAAGGATCTAGAGTAAGGTTAGATGTTGAGAGTCCCAAAGAGGTAGTCGAAGAGGCTTTGGACAGTGCATACAAGAAAGTAGTGAAGAGGGTCAATATTCCTGGCTTCAGACGAGGAAAGGCGCCAAAGAGCCTCGTTGCTCGCTACTATCTTTCTGAACTGTACGATGAGGCTGTTAAGCAAGCCATACCTACCGAGTACTTGAAAGCGGTCGAAGAGGCTAAAATAGAACCCGTGGACGATCCCGAGTTTTCAGATGTTCATTTTGTCGAGGGTGAGCCTCTGACTTTTAGGGCTACGGTGTATGTATATCCTGATGTGAAACTTGAGGAGTACAATGACATATCTGTTGCCTTTGAGATGCCTACTGTGTCCGAAGAGGATATTGATAAGCAGATTGAGGTACTCAAAGAACGCATGGCCGAGTTGCGACCGCTGCAAGATGACACCTTGTTAGAAGCGGGACACTATGCTACATGCCATGTGAAGAGTTTGGATGAGGGAGAGGGAGAAGGTGAAAAATCCCAGGAGCCCGGGGAGGATGTACTTCACTTAGACGAGGAATTGAACTACCTGGAAGTCGGGCACGATTATCCTCTTATACCTGGGTTAGGCGATGCCCTCATAGGGATGAAAAAAGGCGAGACAAGAGTGTTTGATGCCCTCCATCCCATAGAAGGGGAGGAAGCAAGGACCGCACGATACCAGATAGAAGTAAAAGAGACATACGAGAAACAGGTTCCTTGCAGTACAGATGAAATTGCAACAAGTCTTGGGAAAGGCTCTTTTGAAGAAGTCCGTGAAGAGGTAAAACATGGCATTTTGGAGTTCAGAATTCGGATGGCCAGGGAAGAACATTTGCAGAAGGTGCAAGATGAACTCCTAAAGAGGGGGCTATTCGAGATTCCCGAGGTCATGATTGCTGAACGAGCGCAAGTCCTTTTAGAGAGGCTTGAGGACAGGCTGAAAGAGTCTGGCATAGACATTCAAACGTACCTTGAGTACACTGATAAGCCTTGGGAGGATCTGAGGCGTGAGCTTATGGAAGAAGCTGAAAAAGACCTGAGATTGGACTTGGTTCTAGATGCAATAAGCGAAAAGGAAAACATACCTGTACCTGAAGATGCCGTTGACAAGATTGTGGAAGGGATTGCAGCTGAGATTCAGAAAGATCCCGCGGTAGTCAGGACAACCCTTGAGATGCGCGGAGCCCTTGAGAACCTCAGAAATGAGGTAAGGCGTGGCAGAGCACTGAACATCATTGCCGAACGAGCTGCTCTGAATGCCGGGACCGAGCTTCCTAAGGAAGAAGAGGGACACGCAGAAACCTCCGAGAGTCTAGATGTACTCGGGGAATCTGAGCCCGAGCCGTCTCCCGAAACAAGTCCCGAAAGCGAGGCTAAAGATGAGGAAGATGCGCCTGAAACGGAGAAAAAAGACGGCGAGCCAGTGGAGGAATCTCTGGACAACTAATGTTATAATATTATTGAAAGCAGAATTACGCTGAGCATGTCTATCTAGATGACACTTGGGTGTTCATCTTGCATATTGTGATATGAAAACGGTCGTTACATTATCTGCTTAAGAAGATGTTATGGAGGTGAACAAAACATGAGCTATTTCGTACCTATGGTTGTAGAACAGACCGGGCGAGGAGAAAGGGCTTACGATATCTACTCGCGACTTCTGAAAGACAGGATAGTCTTTGTAGGTGATGCCATAAATGATCAGATGGCAAACCTTGTTGTAGCTCAGCTGCTGTTTCTTCAGGCAGAAGATCCTGAGAAAGAGGTTTCCATATATATAAACTCTCCTGGGGGGTCGGTTACTGCTGGCTTGGCTATTTATGATACGATGCAACACATAAAGCCGCCAGTATCGACCATATGTGTTGGTCTTGCAGCAAGCATTGCTGCGGTGATTCTAGCGGGAGGAACTCAAGGTAGGCGTTTTTGCCTGCCAAATGCTAAGACGCTTATTCATCAGCCTCTAGGCGGTGTGCAAGGACAGGCGACCGAGGTCCAGATAATGGCCACAGAGATCTTGCGCACCAGGGAACTTCTCAACAAGATACTGGCCAAACATACGGGTCAGCCCCTTGAGAAGATCGAAAGAGATACCGAAAGAGATTTTTGGATGACAGCAGAAGAATCCAAGGCTTACGGACTTGTCGACGATATTCTCGTTCCCGGACCAAAGGCTGTCAAGTAAGAATGGGGTGAAAGGATGTTTAAGTTCGAAGATCAAAAAGGTCTGAGGTGCTCGTTTTGCGGCAAGTATCAGGACGAGGTAAAGCGTCTGATTGCTGGTCCTGGTGTTTACATTTGCTATGATTGCATAGAACTATGCAACGAGATAATTGCAGAAGAACTAGATGAAGAGTCCGAGCATGATCTGTCCGAAATTCCCAAACCCCAGGAGATCAAGGCTTTCCTTGATCAATATGTCATAGGCCAAGAGAAAGCAAAGAAGATTCTATCGGTGGCTGTCTATAACCACTACAAGCGTATAGGACATCGTCAGAAGACGAAAGATGACGTAGAGATCCAGAAGTCCAACATTGTAATGCTAGGCCCTACAGGATGCGGAAAAACCTACCTGGCGCAGTCGCTAGCTAGGTTTCTGAAGGTACCTTTTGCGATAGCTGACGCTACCACGCTTACAGAAGCGGGATACGTAGGGGAAGACGTAGAGAACATTCTCTTGCGACTGATACAAGCAGCTGATTACGATCTCGAAAGAGCTGAGCGCGGAATTATCTATATAGACGAGATAGACAAGATTGCTCGAAAATCGGAAAACCCTTCAATAACGCGTGATGTTTCTGGCGAGGGCGTGCAGCAGGCACTGCTGAAGATTCTGGAGGGGACCATAGCCAACATACCCCCACTTGGGGGAAGAAAACATCCCCACCAGGAATTCATTCAGCTCGATACCACGAACATTCTGTTCATCTGTGGAGGAGCTTTTGATGGCATAGAAAAAATCATCCAGAATCGAATTGGTCAAAGTACGATGGGGTTTACGTCTGAGCCCAAACCTAAGTGGGATGTATCCATTGGTCAAGTTCTTGAGAGAGTCTTGCCGGAGGACCTGCTAAAGTTCGGAATGATTCCTGAGTTTGTCGGAAGAGTACCTGTGATCGTAACGCTTGACGCATTGAATGAAGACGATCTTGTGAGGATACTTACTGAGCCCAAGAATGCTCTGATAAAGCAGTACCAACAGATGTTCATGATGGATAAGGTAGTGCTTGAGTTTGAAGATGAGGCAATCAGGGCCATTGCGCAGGAAGCTAGCAAGAGGAAGACAGGAGCAAGGGGTCTTAGGGCTGTGCTTGAGGACAAGATGCTCGAGGTCATGTATGACCTTCCTTCAAGGAGCGATATAGCGAAATGCGTCATCACAAAGGATGTTGTAGTTTCCAATGCTCTTCCAACGCTGATACCTTTGGACAGAAAATCGAAAAAGAAGGAAGAAACCGCATAGTACTTTGTGCGATATATGGGGGGATCTAGCTGGGCCTAAGCCCGAGGAGACTCCATCTTGTCATCAAAATGAAAGAGCAAGCTGCTTGTATGCAAAAGACCCCGACAGGCCTGGATTTTTGGACGTGTCGGGGTCTTGTTACAGGGGCGGGTGAAGGTTTTCGCACTTCGTCTGGGCAGTGGAAATGGTTACTAGGAGGAGTTTTGCCTGATTGCGAAGAACATGCATTCTGCATGTGTATCGATAGTGGCTTGTGTTTGGCGGAAGCTCTCATGCGCGAATAAAGACAAATGCGGGAGGTGTTAAGCAGCAATGAGTACAATAGACGGAACAACACAAAGGTCCTACCCGCTATTGCCGTTGAGGAACGTTCTTGTTTTTCCAGGAACAACGGTCTCTCTTGAGGTTGGTAGGCCAAAATCGGTCCGGGCAGTTGAACTTGCCCAGGGCACAGATATGGCTGTTGTGATGTGTTCTCAGTCGAACACAGATATTGGAGATCCGTTGCCTGAACATATATACCCTGTGGGGACTTTGGGTACAATCACGGAAATTGCGAAATCTGCGTCTGGAAATCTCCGGATAGTTGTAGAAGGTGTAGAGCGTGTAAAAATCAACTCCTACATCTCTCAAGATCCTGCCTATATAGTGACTGTGACCAAGCTGAAAGAAGGAAGGATAGGTGCTTCTGAGAATGAGCTGCTAGTAAAGAGCCTTGTGGAGCAGTATGAGGAATACGTAAGGACGACGAGAAACGTACCTCCGGAAACGCTGATATCTCTTTCGGCAGTTACCGAAGCGGGACGGTTGTGTGACACCATCGCAGGCCACATACCTCTTGCTGTCGAGGCAAAGCAAGAGATTTTGGAAACCGTCTCTGTTACAGAGCGAGCGGAGAAGGTCATCGAGATCCTTTCAAACGAAATGGAGATTGCAGGTCTTGAGAAGCGCATCAATGCTCGTGTTCGCAAACAGATTGAGAAGAGTCAGAGAGAGTACTGGCTTAGAGAGCAAATGAAGGCCATACAGAAAGAACTTGGTGAAAGGGACGATGACGTTAACGAGGCCGAGGAATTTAGGAGGAAGATCGAAGAGGCAGGTCTTGTTGGCGACGTAAGAGAAAAAGCTCTGAGAGAAGTTGAACGTCTAGAGAAGATGCCTCAAGCTTCAGCTGAAGCTGTTGTGTCCAGAACGTACCTTGAATGGCTGGTTTCTTTGCCGTGGAACGTGCTTACCGAGGATACGATGGACATAGAGAGAGCGCAGAAAATCTTGGACGAGGACCATTACGGATTGGAACAGGTGAAAGAGAGAATTCTGGAATACCTTGCTATTCGTCAATTGGTAGATAGACCGAAGGGCCCCATCCTATGCTTTGTCGGACCGCCTGGAGTTGGAAAGACTTCCTTGGGAAAATCAATTGCTCGAGCTTTGGATCGAAAGTTCGTGAGGATTTCCCTTGGCGGAATAAGAGACGAGGCAGAGATACGGGGACACAGGCGAACATATATCGGTGCCCTTCCCGGGCGAGTAATTCAAGGAATGAGAAATGCAGGTTCCAGAAATCCTGTTTTCCTAATGGATGAAGTGGACAAAATGGCTTCAGACTTTAGAGGAGACCCTGCCGCTGCTTTGCTTGAGGTTTTGGATCCGGAGCAAAATCACCAGTTCTCGGACCATTATCTTGAAGTGCCCTTCGATCTGTCCAAAGTCATGTTCATTACGACTGCGAACTCTACCTATTCAATACCTAGGGCGCTCTTAGACAGAATGGAAGTGATAAACCTTCCAGGATACACAGAAGAAGAGAAGATTGAGATAGCGAGCCGTTTCCTAATCCCCAAGATGCTGAAGGAGCATGGGCTTACGTCCTCTAATCTCACTATTCGCAAAGATGCCACAAAAGAGATAATCAGGTCCTATACTCGAGAGGCGGGCGTTAGGAATCTAGAAAGGCAAATTGCGGCTATATGCAGGAAAACGGCAAAAGACGTGGTTTCAGGGAAAAAACATAAAGTAACAATTACACCCAAGAACCTAAGCAAATACCTAGGAGTCCCAAGGTTTTACCACGGCCAGGCGGAGAAAGAAGACCAAGTAGGCGTAGCGTTGGCTCTCGGAGTTACAGATTACGGTGGCGATGTTATGTCAATTGAGGTTAGCATTGTTGAGGGCAAGGGGAACTTGACTCTTACCGGTCACTTGGGGGAAGTGATGAAAGAATCGGCTCAGGCTGCGGTAAGCTACTTGCGATCAAAAAGTGCGGATCTTGGGCTTTCTCCCAGGTTCTACGAAACCATTGACATCCATGTGCACGTGCCTGAAGGGGCAATACCCAAAGACGGGCCTTCAGCTGGGATAACTATAGCTTGTGCGATTGCTTCGGCCCTTATGAACAAACCGGTTCGCCACGATGTTGCGATGTCTGGTGAGATAACACTGAGAGGTCGTGTGTTGCCTGTAGGGGGTATCAAGGAAAAGGTCCTTGCTGCGCACCGAGCTGGTATTTCCAAGGTAATTCTGCCTGTTGACAACAAGAAGGATCTTGAAGATATTCCCGAGAGCATACTTGAAGATATTACTATCGAGTTGGTAGGGCACATGGACGAAGTGTTTCTGATTGCGTTGACCGGAGTTGGTCAGTCCGATCTCGGGGCTCTTGCAAGTGTACAAGGGATGCCAAAAACCGAGAATGCGGTGGTAAATAACATAGATTAACCTGTTAAAAAGTGATTGACGCCTATAACAGACCGTGCAATAATCCTTTCGAAACCAAAAAATCAAAGGGGGACATTGCAAAGGATGGCAGTTGTAGGCGTCACGTATAATTTAAAGGGGGAATCTCCTGAAGAAGGCGAACCTCCTGACTCGGGGGCAGAACTTGACTCTGAGTCGACAGTTTTGGCGGTGGTCAATGCTCTAAGAACCTATGGTCACGAAGTTGTTCTCATCGAAGGTAATGAATCTGCGTATTTGAGACTTCTCAGCGGGAATATGGATATCATTTTCAACATGTGCGAGGGGCTAAGGGGCGAGTCGCGTGAAAGCCATTTACCTGCTATGCTTGAAATGCTTGGCATACCTTACACAGGGTCAGGTGTTCTTACCTTAGCTATAACCCTGGACAAGCCATTAACGAAGAAGATCCTCTCGTTTCACGGGGTACCTACGGCGAGGTTCAAGGTTATCTCATCTGAACATGAGATGGACATGACTGGGTTGGAGTTTCCTGTGTTTGTTAAGCCTGCGCATGAGGGCTCAAGCATGGGTATTTCGCCGAACTCCCTATGTGAGAACTATGCGCAGCTCATAGACGAGACCCGAAGGCTTCTTCAATCATACAGACAGCCTGTTCTGGTTGAAGAGTTTCTTCCTGGCAGGGAGTTTACTGTTGGTGTGATAGGCAATGAGATGCCGCACGTATTTCCCATAATGGAGATCAACTTTGATGAAGTACCTGAAGGTCATGGCAACATCTATTCTCGTCAGTTCAAAGTAGAGTGGTCCGAAGACAGATACTACACATGCCCGGCCAGTATATCGCCTGAACTTGAACAGAGAATTAGAGATACCGCCTTAAAGACGTACCAAGTCCTAGAATGTCGAGATCTTGCGAGAATTGATATGCGTCTCGATAGAAATGGCATTCCCAATGTCATCGAGGTCAATCCTTTGCCTGGGATGGCCCCTGGTTATTCTGATTATCCAAGGATAGCTGAAAAAGCGGGCTGGTCATATGACGAGCTTGTAAATGCGATCCTTGGCTGTGCACTTAAGCGATACGGGCTATTGCATCTTGTGTCTCGACGTGTACTGGTCGATAAGCAGATAGCATAAACGTGTCTTAGTGTTTTTTCTACCTCTATAGAAAGTGAAATAAGCAAAGCGGTCCGGCCTTGGGTAGCACAGTTTACAACCTGTGAGTCCGGACCGCTTATGTATTTTTGCCTCTCTACTAGCCCATCTCTAATTCCAGTTGCCAGGCGAGAAATGCCCACATGTTTGCCTGTTCTTCGACCATCTTGTACAGGGGTTTCCCAACACCGTGTCCTGCTTCAGACTCTACGCTGAGCAATATGGGCCCCTTAGATGGCGTTTTTGAGGAAACGTGTTGTAGCAAAGCTGCCATCTTCTTTGCATGCATGGGATCTACTCTGGTGTCTGACTCTGCAGTGTAAAAATACACTGCAGGATAAGAAACGTCTTCGGCTACGTGATGATAGGGAGAGTACGGATAAATCCAATTGAAATCTTCAGGGTTCTCAGGATTTCCATACTCATAGCACCAGAGCGAGGCAATGAGAAATCTGTGGTAACGTATCATATCAAGCAAAGGAACCCCGCATGCTACGGCTCTAAATAAGTCTGGCCTTTGCGTCAATGCAGCGCCTACCAAAAGGCCGCCGTTACTACGACCCCAAATGCCTAGATGGTCTTTGTCCGTGTACCCTTTATCTATCAAGTATTCTCCTGCCGCGATGAAGTCGTCAAAGACGTTCTGCTTTTTGTCGAGCATTCCAGCTCTATGCCATTCTTCTCCGTACTCGTTTCCGCCCCGCAGGTTGGCTGAGGCATATATCCCACCTGACTCGACCCACGGTATTACCGACGGCGAGTACACGGGTGTCCTGCTAATGTTGAAACCACCATAACCTGAGAGTACGGTAGGGTATCGCCTATTCCCACCAATCGAGCAGTCTTTCCGCCTCAATATGAACATGGGGATCATGGTACCATCTTTGGAAGGGTAGAATACCTGTTCTATCGTAGCCAGATCCTCATCAAAGCCCTTGTTGCTCTCGACAAATGGTTTTGGGACATCTTCGTCAGTGCCGCATGAGTAGATCGTAGGGGGAATGAAAAAAGACTCAAACGTGAAGAAAAACTGAGGTTCGTGCAGATCCCCTGTCAGGCCTGTAATGGTACCAAGAGTAGCAAGGGGTACCTCTCTTATTAACCGGCCATCCATTTCGTGTATACGTAGGCGCGACACTGCGTCCTTGAGCACTGAGAGGACGATATGCCCTTTTACAAACTCTACGTCTTCAATAGTCAGGTCAGGCGATTCAGGGATGACGGTGGTCCAGTTTTCTTCATTCGGATTTTCAAGGTCGACTGATACTATCTTGTATCTTGCTGCCTGAAAGTTAGTCACCATGTAAAGTGTTCTTCCAATTATGCGGCCATGGAAAATCGCGTCTTTTCCTTCAACTATCGGGGTGAATTCCGAATTAGGATCGGTCTCATCACGGAAATACAGGTCTGTGCTATTCCATCCATGACTTACTACCAGAAGAAGGTATTTTCCATCGTCTGAAAGAGATGTTCCGTATGATTGTTCTCGTGGGCGTCCTTCTCCAAATATCTTGGGGTCATCTTTTGGATTTGTGCCAAGCCTGTGGTAGAACAAGTGGCGGTTGTAGTTTTCTTCTCCTGTGGGAACTTCTCCTGGCTTTGGATGGCGGCCGTAGTAGAATCCGCTATTGTCCTTTTTCCACGTAACTCCTGCATACCTTGCCCGCTCGATTGTCTCAGGCAAGAGTTCCATTGTTTTGATATCCATTATGTGGAGTACGCTCCACTCGTCGCCGCTCCGTGAAAGACCGTAAGCCAACATTGTTCCATCTGGAGAAGGGTACCACCAGTCCAAAGCTACTGTGCCCGTTTCGCTTTCTCGATTAGGGTCCACAAGTACGTGTTCCTCAAAAGCGCAGGTGTTTTCAGATTTGTCGATGTCTATGTACATTAGGATAGGTTGATTTTTGCCCTCGGTGCGCTTCATATAAAAGAGCCGTCTGCCCTTCAAACTTGGGGAACTCACAGTGTCTTGAGACATGAGTTCTCCTATCCTGTTTCTGAGAAAGTTCCGTTGGGGGATCTGCTTCAATACATATTCTGTTCTTTGGTTTTGAGATGCGGTCCAGGATCGGACTTCGGGGTTAGTACCGTCTTCTAACCATCGATACGGGTCTACGATTTCGGTGCCATGAACCATATCAACAACAGGTCTTTTTGGTGTGCGTGGTGGATCTGGAATCTGGATATTGAAACTCTTGGGTGACGAATGTGTCATGCTTATCATCCTCGCTTTCAAACGCCTGATTCGTCAGTATTCGCTGGTCTTTCAATGATCGAAACCGCATAGCTCAATCACCTGGGTTATGTCTGTCAATATGTAGTCTGGTCGTGTCTTCTCGATCACCTCTTTTGGGTATGCTCCGTAGGTTACGCCTGCGCTTTTTATCACAACCTGGGTCCTTTCTTTTTTGCCAAAACAGACACTTGCCGAGTTTCCGCAGTTTTCTGGACAAGTCTGGTTGCCGTAGAGTGTTGGCGGACCCATCAAGACCATTTGGGCGTTTTTCGCTGCCTCGATGTCTGTCGGCGAATCACCAACAACCAGGATATGTGTCTCACTTAGAAGACTTTTGCAGGGTTCTGGGTCTGCGATGAGTCCAATGGCCTTTAGAATTGGCGCAGGGTGCGGTTTGTGCTCAGTTGTGTCGTCATAAAAGACCATTGCGTCGAACATGCCATGAATACCTGCTATGAGGAGCCCATAAGTCGCGGTTTCGCACCTCTTCGACGTTACTAGCGCCAGGGCGACGTCCTTTTCACGCAAGGTCTCTAGCGTGTACTTGGCACCTGGGAACGGTCTCACGAAGTCTTTGTGGATAGACAGGTTGTGTTCCACATACACCCTGCATGCTTCGTCTTCCTTACCCGGCAGGAATATGGAAAACTGATCCCTGAGTGGCAGCCCCATGTATGGACGGATTTCTTCCTCGCGAGGAATTCGCCCTGCAAAATGATGGATCGTGTATTTGAACGACTCAAGTATAGCCTGAGTGGTATCCAGCAGCGTTCCGTCTAAGTCAAATAGCACTGCTTCGAATCTGCTTAGGGCCAATACTTACACCTCATAATTGGAAATATGCATGAGTACATATTCCAGATGACCATGGCATGTTCCTTCATTGCACTCCTTTGGTTGCGGGTGCGTCTATGGGCTTTGGGTTTAACAGATCTTCTTGGGATATTTGCCTGAAGGATGAATCGTTGGCGACGTTGAACTATAGTGAAACAGCAACAAACTCAGTCTCCTGTCGTAATACTGTATTGTGCTATGCAATCGATGACGAGATGAATGCTCCAGACTAAGGGATGATTCATGGCCATATTTCTATCAGTGCTTCTCATAATATTGAAGATCCTAGGCATCTTGCTGGGTGTAGTTATATTGATCCTGATACTGCCCGTTTTCGCTAAGGGCAAGGGTTTGTTCCACTTTGAAGGTGATCTGGACCAGCTGCAAGGGACCATATCTAGCGAAGGAACTCTCGAGAACGGTGAGATTTTCTCGTGGGATTACGACTTGGACTTTTCAGTTAGATTTCTGCTAGGTTTATTTTGCTTCTCCATGAACAAGGTGCAAGGTCCAACACTCAAGATCCTAGGCGCAAGGGTTTCTTTCGGCAGTGGTGCAAAAAGGGAAAAAGAGAAGACTCGTCAAACGAAAGCTAAATACAACGGACAAGACAAGACCCAGAAGCAGGGCAAAGAAAAGGTGAAGAAACGAAAGGGTATTTCTGCGAAAGATATAAAGAGTATCTTGGCGTCTTCTTCTACTCGTGCTACAGTCCTTGAGGGCGTCAAAGACATATACAATGCTATGCACGCTGATTGTCAGTTAGCCCTTGAGTTCGGTCTGGTTGATCCTGCTTACACAGGAATGGTATATGGATTGCTCTCAGGTTTGGTGGGGTTTTTTGGCATCGAAAAAGCTGTGTTTTGCCCGAGATTTGACTTGCAAACGGCAGATTTGTCGGCGGATTTCAAGGCGAGTGCCTGGCTCATTCCAGCGCATGTACTGTTTATAGCCTTGAGATTCATCCTTGATCCTGAGATAAAGAAGATAAGGCATGATAAAAACGCTCAACCATTGGGAAAGGAATCGTAAGGACACCTACAACTAGCCATGGGGCAGAGGTTGTGTTGCTAGCTCATGATCAAGTAAAATAGAAATATCCACGTAGCACATGTCGCACAACTCTTAATCGTTCAACCATTCGACATTGTTGGTATGTACTAGGTATTCAGAGATAAAGGCCCAAGCGAAACTGCGTGGGTATTGGTACAAAACAGTCGAACAAGCGTAGATACAGTTAGCAGTACAAAGTGATGCTATAGAGGCGTATTTTTCAGAGTCCAATGAGATAGTTGCCGATAAATTCTAGTAGAAAGGGGACGTACAGTTATGGAGCGTGCGGGAATAATCGAGGACATAGGTTCTGAGTTGTCAAAGTTTCTATCTACGGAAACGGTATTTGGCGAACCAATTGTGATCAACAACGTTACACTGATCCCGGTTCAATCTGTATCGCTAGGGTTTGGGGGAGGCGTTGGAACGGGCAAGGCTTCAAAAGGTGAGGGTCAGGGGACAGGTTCAGGCGCAGGGGCTATGCTCCGACCTTTGGCAATAGTTGCTATCACACAAGCAGGCGAGATCCACGTTTACAATTTCAAGGGATTTGGCAACATCGTAGAAGCAGTTGTAGAACACATTCCTGAGACAGTGTCAAAACTTGCAGAAATGGGTATGGGAAAAAAGAAGGGTAAGGGAGAGGGCAAGGAAGTCTGCAAAGAAGAAGTCTGCAAAGAAGAAGTCTGCAAAGAAGAAGTCTGTGAAGAAGTATGCGAGGAAGAGGTCTGTGCTGAAGAAGTATGCAAAGAGCAAGAATGCAAGGAAGAGGAGCCAGAAGAGGAATAGACCGGTACCTATAGACTTCTCTTAATCAGACGACGCATATGTTTCGTAAGATGTTTGGGCTTTGACTTCTTGCTAAGAGTTAAGGCCCAAGATGATCAATAGTAACCGTAACATGACGGCAGATCAGGCTTTTGGCAGGTCTTACCAAGTGAGTGACTAGGAACCTTTTGTGGACTGTAGTCGTCAATTATCAGTCAAAGGTTTGTGAGCAATTCCAAAAGTACACACAAATGGTTAGAGAGGGAGGTTGTACTATGGAGAAGAAAGATCGTTCAGCGATAGATGAGGTACTAGAATATGTGAAGGCCAAGGCCGAAGAGGGAAAGAAGAATGTTGGAGAAACCTTGGGTGAGGAAGCCCGTCGTATCCAGGACATAATCGATTTCGCAAAGTCCAAACTTGACGGAGTGACTGACGAGGCAAAACTCTCGTTGAATGAAGTAATATCTTTTGCACAGTCGAAGCTCGAGCAGATCCAGAAAGAAGCCTTGGAAGCAAAAGAAAAGGTCGAAGAAGGTACGGAGAAAGTCAAGGAAACTGCAGATGAATTGGTGGAAAAGGTCTCAGAAGAAGCAGAAGAAGTAAAGGCGACAGTCAGAAAAACAGGCATAACTGACACAGTTGTATCAGCCGCGAAATCCTTCGGCGGCACGTTGGCTGACCTAGGCAAAAAGTTGGGCAAAGAAACCAAGCAGCTCACTGAAATAGCGAGTTTGCGGTGGGAGATTTCAAGCCTGGTTAAGACAAGGAAAGAGAAGATCACAAATCTCGGCGAGAGTGTGTATGAGGTCCATAAGTCTGGTGAGACGCAAGTGCCCGTTTCTGCTGACCTCCAGGAAATGATCGCGGAGATCGAAGAAATAGAGAAAAAGATAGACATGAAACAGGCGGAAGTTGATAAGCTCGCGAGAGAGGAAGACCTTACTGCTGAAGACCTAGATAGCATAGATAAAGAGCTCGAAAAGGAAACCAAAAAGCCACAGTAGTAGCTATCTCGGTATGCCATCGGGAAGGTCCCTTTCTGACTAGGTTTTGAGGATCTTTTGGGCAATTTGTGCTTTAGCACCTTGCGCCGGTGTGGACTTAAAGGTATAATGGCCTAGAATGTGAACTAGGTCACAAACTTTGACAAGTTGACATGGTGGTTTAACCTGCGGGGAGGGTTCACTGAACCTAAGGGTCTCGGCAACTAGATCTGTCTGTTTACTGACGTATTCTGCAAACGAATACCAGGGAACACACAGAAATGCAGTAAGCTGCGATTTGCAGCGACCGCTCTGGGAGTATTGTCAAGCCCGTCCTCGCGACGGGCTTTTTTATGTCTATCGTCGGAGATTGCAGTGAAAAGGAGGTGAAGCAGATGGATTCTGGGCAGAATTCTGGATTCAATGAGGAGCGTCCGCATGGCGAACAAAGAATAGGGGTTGTGGGAATCGTTGTCAAAGATAGGCTTACCAGCGCTCCTAAGGTCAATGAGATTCTTTCCGAGTATGCTCACGTGATAATCGGAAGAATGGGCGTTCCCTACAGAGACAGGGGCATTTCTGTTATAGCGCTCATTGTAGATGGAGACACCGACACACTTGGTGCCATGACTGGAAAATTAGGTGCTCTTTCAGGCGTTAAAGTGAAAACAGCCATAACGGTCTAGGAGGTTGTGCATGCAGGACTACGGACGCGAGGTTCTAAAAAAAGCGATAGATGACCTTTTGCAACCTGTGGAATATGGCGACTTGACCGAAGAGTTCGCATTGTTGCGTGAAGGCCACGAAGCAAGGGTCGAGCATCTAGGCGCCGAAGTGCATCTGAGAGGCATCATAGAGTTCTCTAACTACTGTAGGCAGGATTGCCTGTATTGCGGGTTAAGAAGGAGCAACGGACGCGTCAATAGGTATAGGATGCTGCCTGACGAGATTATACAAACTGCGGAAAGAGGAATGGCTGTCCACAAGTTCGGCACGTTTGTTCTCCAATCCGGCGAAGACCCGGACTACCCACCAGACGACATTGCGCGTGTGGTAACAGCCATAAAGGACATGGGAGCTGCTGTAACTCTTAGCGTTGGGCAGTGGTCATATGACGAGTACAAACTGTGGAAAGAGGCAGGTTGCGATCGGTTTTTGCTCAAGTTCGAGACGTCGGATCCTGTCTTGTTTCGTCAACTCAAGCCAACGACTACCTTACAGGAGAGGCTTAGCTGTCTTTATGTTCTAAAAGAACTCGGGTACCAAGTCGGTACAGGCATAATCATGGGATTACCTGGTCAAACACGTAGATCCATCATGAGAGATATTGATCTTATCGGGAAAATCGATCCAGAAATGGTGAGCATCGGCCCTTACATTCCTCACCCAGATACTCCATTAGGCATTAGGTATGGTGTGGAGCAAAAACCGAATCCCACGAGGCTCATACGCGCAGTCTTGGATGCTGTAGCAGTGAGCCGCGTCACGGTACCTTATGCTCATATTCCGGCGACAACTGCATTGGGTGTTTTGGGCAAGGAAGATAGGGGATGGGTCGAGTTTGCACATAAGTATATCTCGAGCCTTCAGTCTGAATCAGTAAGGGCATCTTGTTTTTCTGAAGAAGCTGCAGGACTCGAGAAATGGAACGATCCGCGCGGCTTGGCCCTTGTGTGTGGGGCGAATGTAGTAATGCCGGATATCACCCCGAAAGAGTTTGGGGATTCTTATGACATATATCCTGGCAAGGCAAGTTCGGATGGGACAGAATTGTCCGCCATCTTAGATGAAGTCAAGAGTTTAGTTGGGGCTGTGGGCATGACGGTATCTTCTAGTAGAGGCGACAGCCCCAAACCAGAGTTCAGGCAAAGTTAATTGAAACGGAAGAAAGGATTGTTGAGTCATGACGAAAAGCAAACAGATCGCCACATTCATTGACGAGCAAAAGATATTCGATGTCCTAGAGGCTGGCAAGGAGTATACTCCTTCGGATGTTAGGCAGATCATCACCAAGGCTAAGGAACTCAAGGGACTGGAACTGGAGGAATTAGCTGCGCTTTTGTGGGCGGACGATCCCGATCTTGAAGAAGAGATCTATAGTACCGCACGTGGGATCAAAGAACAAATCTACGGAAAGAGGATCGTGTTTTTTGCCCCTCTTTACGTTAGCGATTATTGCATAAACAATTGTAAGTACTGTGCATACAGGCTTGATAATGACTACCCAAGACGCAAGCTGACCATGGATGAGATTCGCGATGAAGTTAAGGTAATAGAGGACATGGGACATAAGCGTATCGCGCTTGAAGCTGGGGAAGATCCAGCTAACTGTCCCATTGAATACATCGTTGAAGCAATGAAGACAATATATGATACTGATTCCTCCAACGGCAGTATAAGACGAATTAACGTCAATATTGCCGCAACTACAGTTGAAGAATACAAGATGCTCAAAGATGCAGGGATTGGGACGTACGTTTTGTTTCAGGAGACATATCACAGGCAGACTTATGAAAGGGTTCACTGTGGTCCCAAGGCTGACTATGACTGGCACACTACTGCAATGGATAGGGCCTTTGCAGCGGGAATTGACGATGTAGGAATCGGAGTCCTGTTTGGCCTGTACGACTGGAGATTTGAGACCATTGGACTCTTGATGCATGCTCAGTATCTTGACAGGACCTACGGCGTAGGACCTCACACTATATCTTTTCCTCGTCTACGGCCAGCGTATGGGGTCACACTTGAGGACTTCCCCCACCTTGTTGATGATAAGAACTTCAAACGAATTGTTGCGTCATTGCGGCTAAGTGTACCTTATACGGGCATGATACTTTCTACTAGAGAGGAGCCAGAGCTCCGTGATGAAGTGATCGCATTGGGAATATCCCAGTTAAGCGGGGGCTCAATGACAGGCGTTGGAGAGTACAAAGAATCAGTTGAACGGGCAACTAGTAACAAAGGACACGCAGATACTCCACAGTTTGAGGTTGGTGATCACAGGACGCTGGACGAGATCATACAGCATATGCTACCGCAAGGCTACATCCCCAGTTTTTGCACTGCATGCTACCGCTCGGGAAGAACAGGTGGCAATTTCATGAGCCTGGCTAAGACGGCCCATATACACGAGATGTGCCAGCCTAATGCGATACTGACTTTTCAGGAGTACCTTTGCGACTACGCATCAACGGAGACCAAAGAAAAAGCCAGGCCTGTAATAGAGCGAGCTCTTATGGAGGTTACTCCGGAGAGTCTTAGGGAAGAGTGTGAGAAGAGGCTGCAAAGAGTGATAGATGGGGAGAGAGACCTGTACTTCTGAGATCGTCTTCTTGCCGTCTCACACGATTCGTCTCTAGAAAGATAGGAGGAATATAGTGGTGAATCTGGACCGAACTCCTCGAGCGAATAGGGTTCATATTGGCATATTCGGAAGAAGAAACGCTGGGAAATCCAGTTTAATAAACGCCATTACAGGTCAAGATACTGCCTTGGTCTCCGATATTCCAGGGACCACTGCAGACCCGGTCTATAAGTCTATGGAACTCCATGGTGCCGGGCCCGTTGTGTTGGTGGACACTCCGGGCATTGATGATGTGGGCAGCCTTGGAGAAGCTAGGGTTTCCAGAGCGACCAGGGTATCTTCCAAAACGGACCTGGCGGTGATAGCTCTCGATCCTGGAGCAGGGTTAGGTCAACCCGAGATTAATCTGATTGAGGACTTTGGAAAAAAGGCACTGCCTACCATAGTAGTCTTGACCAAAAAGGATATCTGGCCAGAGAGTGACTATCTTGATAGTGTTAGGTCTCAGGTCGAAGAGACATATAAGGGGATTCAGAACGATGGTAGACACCCGTCTACACCTTTGGTTTTGGGTGTGAGCGCTGTTACAGGTGAGGGAGTACCCGAACTCATACAGATACTGTCCGAGACCGTTGCCGCGAACCTTCTGGGCGTTGAACCTCCAATAGTCGGGGATCTGTTGCGACCTGGAGACACAGTATGCCTTGTTGTTCCGGTGGATTTTCAAGCTCCTAAGGGAAGGCTAATCCTTCCTCAAGTGCAGACTATAAGGGACGTAATCGATCACGACTGTGTTTCTATTGTAATGAAAACTAATGAGCTTGCAACCGTCTTGGATAGTCTTAAGCGGCCGCCGGCACTCGTAGTGACAGATTCCCAGGTGTTCGAGGAAGTCAACTGTATCCTGCCCAGAGATGTTCCGCTCACGTCTTTCTCTGTCCTTTTTGCACGCCACAAAGGAGACCTTGAGGAGTTTGTGAAGGGCGCGAAGGCGCTAAGCGAATTAAGGCCCCATGATAGGGTCCTTATCGCCGAAGCGTGTACGCATCACCCCATAGAAGATGACATTGGTACTGTGAAGATACCCGCGTGGCTTGAGGAAAGAGTGAAAGGCCCTCTTGAGTTTTCATGGCAAAGGGGAACCGATTATCCACCTGACCTTAAGGACTTCAAGGTCATAATACACTGTGGCGGATGTATGCTGAATCGGAAGGAAATGCTCTTTAGGATTGAGGAGGCGAGAAGCGCTAGGGTTCCAATAGCCAACTATGGGATGACAATTGCCTACACAAAAGGCATATTGCATCGAGCATTGGAGCCTCTAGGGTATTACTTGTAGAGTATACCGCAATCAGACGCAACCGAATATAAAGTAGTGTATAATAGCATAGCACAAAAAAACCTAAGATGGAGTCTTGTCTATGGAATGTGACTGCTGTATGCACCCGTGTTCTCTTTCCACAAAAGAAAGAGTGGTTGCCAGACCGTTTGTTAAGTGGGCAGGAGGAAAGAGCCAGATCCTTTGTGAACTCCTGCCGAGAATAGATATTTCACCAAGGAATTATTGGGAACCATTTGTAGGAGGTGGCGCCCTGTTTTTCGCTCTGCTGGAAACCGGCATCATCCATAGTCATAGCGATGAGAATTGTGACTTTTGTGGAGACAATGCTATGGGCTCAAAAAGCTCCCCCGGCAAGAAAATCGTGATAAATGACAAAAACGAAGAACTTGCAAATGCCTACAGAGTGGTACAGTCTAACGTAGCAGACCTCGTAGAATCACTTGAGAGACATCTAGTTACAAAAGAACATTTCTATAAGGTCAGAGCACAGGATCCTTCCGAATTGTCAGAGGTTGAACGCGCCTCAAGGTTCATTTTTCTCAACAAGACCTGTTACAATGGCCTTTGGCGCGTTAATAAAAAAGGACATTTCAATGTCCCTTTTGGAAGATACAAAAACCCCAGAATATGTGATGAAACAAACTTGTTGGCTGTATCTTGTGCGCTAAGAGGAGTCACAATACTCTCTCGTGATTTTGAAGAGGTAGCAATTTGCGCCCAATCGGGCGATTTTGTCTACTTCGACCCTCCTTACCATCCTCTGAGTGAGACATCTGATTTTACGTCATACGTTGATTCAGGATTCGGCACAAAAGACCAAGAACGACTAGCAAGTGTGGCAAGGTATCTCACGCGGGCGGGGGTGTTCTGTATGATTAGTAACTCAGACACCGAGTTTGCGAGAAAACTCTATGCTGGATTCAGAGTTGAACATGTCGAAGCAAGAAGGTCGATCAACTCGAAGAAAGACAGACGAGGTTGGGTGCCGGAACTCATAGTAAGAAATTGGTAGACGAGGATGTCACTATTTCCTGTAAGCGACTTAAGAAGGGGAGAATAACTATGGATGAAGTGCGCGACTTGCTTCTGAATTTAGTAGCTGAACACGCTCAATTTGCTACTGTTTGTACAGAACCGTCAATGATAGCGTTGGCGGCGGCCAAATGCAGGGGCCTTTTGGGAGCCTTGCCTGACAGAATAGAAGCCCGACTGAGCCCGGGTATTCTGAAGAATGCCCTTTCAGCAGGGCTGCCATGCGGCGACAGGAAGGGTCCTGAGGTGAGTGCCGCTCTGGGTGCTGTGATAGGTGATGATACAAAAGGGCTAGAGGTATTTGACGATGTGTCGCGCGAGCAGCTGGAGATTGCATACAGCATTGTGGATGCAGGCAGGGTCTGTGTCTCATGGGATAAGGAACGAACCGGAATATACGTTTGTGTTACCTGCTACGGAGATGGTCATGAAGCTAAGGTGATCATGGAGGGCAGCCATACCAACGTTACTTACATGTCGCTTGATGGGGTAGAGGTATTTAGGAACGGGTCTTCGCAGAACTCCTCACCTCTTGGGAGCATAAGAGGGCTGAGTTTTGAGGATCTCTACTCCGCATGTATGGGTACTGATATCGAGAAGATTCGGTTTCTCCTTGAAGGTGCTAAGTCGGATTTGGAGCTGTCTTTGGAGGTAGGGAAGGCGGAGGAACAGAAGCACTCTCTTATAGGTCCTGGGGATAAAGTCTGGCCGGTGTCTAATGGACTAGTATCTTCAGCATCCTCAAGCTGCGTGTTTGCTTCCGTGCATCAGAAAGTGCTTCTGGCCATATCGGCGAGGATGGGAGGTACCCCTTGGCCTGTGCTTACGTCTGGAGGAAGCGGCAACCAAGGGATAATGCTGGCGATTCCTGTTGTTTCTGTGTGCGAGGTCCTTGGACTAGAGTCAGACGAGGCTACACGGGCCCTTTACTTAGGCCATGCAGTTAACTTGTATGTCAAGAGCTATATGGGCAGTATCTCATGTGTGTGCGGAGCCGTGAGTGCGGGTGCAGGCGTTGCTGCTGCTGTGAGCTGGTGCCTGAGCAGAAATATCGTCAAGGTGGAACAATCGGTAAGCATGGTATTATCAGCTCTTTACGGCATGTTGTGCGATGGCGCAAAAGCTAGTTGTGCGCTGAAAGGGAGCATAGGGGCGATTCAAGGTCTCAACGCAGCCTTTATGGTGTACCAAGGTGTTACTATTCCAGAGGGCGAAGGGATAGTGGGATCTTCTGTTGAAGAGACCCTAGACAACGTTGGATATCTTTCCGAAAAACTCTTCTCGTACGGCGACACGATCATCCTTAGCAGGATGTTTGAAAACGGTTAGCGCTTTTGTGCGTAATGGCCTAGGAATTGCAGTGCGTTGTGTTAGTCTGTATAGTCTGCTATACTTTAGTTTACACGGGTTTCGTGAAGATAAACGCGGCGCTATTCTATGGAAGTGAAGCCGTGCCAATCAGATAATAGCATTATTCATACAGTGGGGACTTAGCTCAGCGGCAGAGCGTTCGGTTCACATCCGAAAGGTCACAGGTTCAAGCCCTGTAGTCCCCACCATTGTTTTGTTTGAGACCTCTAAACATGAGCTCAGTTTAACTTTGCTGAGACGTCATGTCCATGAAAGTGTCCAGATCAACAGTAACAAGATCGATGGCTGCCTGCCAGAATTCAGGCCTTGTCAAGTCCACTCCTAGATGCTTTTGCGCCAGATCCTCAACTCTCATTTTCCCAGTATCTCGCAAGAGCGCGGCGTATTTCTCCACGAATGCCGGTCCTTCCTCAAGAGCCTTGGCGTAGATACCGGCGCTGAAAAGGAAGCCAAAAGTGTAAGGAAAATTGTAAAAAGGCACGCCAGTGTTGTAGAAATGGAGTTTGGATGCCCAGAAATGAGGGTGGTATACGTCCAGAGAATCTTTGAACGCGTCTTTTTGCGCCTCTAGCATAATCTCATTCAATCGCTTAGTGCTCACAATGCCTTTTTTGCGTTCTTCGTAGAATCTCGTTTCGAATAAGAATCTTGATTGTATGTTCATAAGAAGTGATACCGCTCTAGATAGCTTGTCGTCAATCAACATAAGTTTTTCCTCAGGGTCTTTGGCGTACATCACCGCCGCGTTTGCTACAATGATCTCCGCAAAAGTGGACGCGGTCTCCGCAACGTTCATTGCGTACTGCTGTGCAAGAACTGGGAGATCAAAAACAAGGTGCTGGTGAAAACCATGTCCAAGTTCGTGCGCGATTGTGGCCATGTTTCCAAGGCTACCTGAGAAAGTCACGAAGATTCGTGATTGTTTTTTCTCGGGAAAGCTCGTACAAAAACCACCCATACGCTTGCCAGGCCTATCTTCGGACTCTATCCACCTATCCGTAAAGGCTCTCTCGGCAAATCTAGCCATATCGGGGTTGAATTTTCCAAATTGCTCAACTATGAACTGTGCGGCTTCGTCGTATGTTAGCTTGCTCTTGGCTTTCCCGATGGGGGCATCGATGTCCTGCCACCCTAGTTTTTCAAGCCCTAGATACTCTTTTTTTCTCTTGAGGTACTTAACCAGTATTTCTTTGTTGCTATCTATGGTATGCCACATCGTGTCCAGAGTGTCCTGGGTCATGCGGTTCATAGAAAGCGGCTCTTTCAATACAGAGTTCCATCCACGAGCTTCATACAGGTTCAGCCTGAATCCTGCTAATTGGTTCAGGGCCATGCCGCAATAGTCCCCTACTTCTGACCATGCGTGTTCCCACGCCCCCATTAGATATGATCTAATTGAGGGATCAGGATCCGACATTCTATTTGCCAGTTGGCCCGGTGAGAGTATTGATTTCTCTCCTTCAATTTCCACCTCAATATTCATTTTGCCTGCTGTGAGGTCATACAAGTCTGACCAACCATGGTAGCCGTTGACTGAGAGTTTGCTCACGAGCTGCTCTTGCTCAGGCGAGAGCATTTCTTTTGCTCTCTCCCTGCGTTCACTTAGGTTAAAAGCGATTTCTTTTAGACCATCGGTTTCTTCAATAACTCTGGTCCATTGCTCATCCGGGATCTTTACAAGTTCATCATCCAAGGTAGTGAGTATTTGAGCAAATGAAGCAGCGATCTGCTTGATTCTCCCTGCCAAGATCCTTGCCTGTGTGTCATGCACATCTTGTGCGCCCAAACATGATACGAAAGCACTGGCGTGCCGTAGTCTTTTGGAGATGTCCTGCACTTTTGCGATTACATTCAACAATAGGTCTTCGTCCTGGCCAAATCCTGGTCTAAGTTCGGCCGAGAAGTCTTTTATGTCTTGTTCGAGTTCTTCAAGGTATTCTCTGAACTCTGGGGAGTTGCTTCCACCGGGAAAGAACGTATCGAGATCCCATGTTTGTTTCAGATTCTTAAGCATCTCTATCCTCCTAACTATTTGTCATTATTCTCATTAACGCCTCATGATTCAGAGTACAATCACAGATGGCTGTATGTCTAGAGGTTCTTAAGGCTCCGGCGTATTCTTCAAAACGAGAGGTGTTGGTTGTTGTTTGCAAGAAAGTGTATGATCTTGAAGAGAGTTCTGTAAAAAGGGGGGTAAAGAGTGAAGCACTTGGAAGAGTTTCTCGAGTTTCTTTCGATTCCTAGCATCAGTGCACTTCCGGAGCACAGGCCCGATGTAGAGAAGGCTGCAGAGTGGTTAAAGGACAGGATGACCAGGGCCGAGATAGAAGACGTCAGAGTCATTGCCGGCCCCGGGAATCCAATAGTTTTTGGGCGAAAAAACGCCCAGACCCTGAGTCCTGAAACTGCTCCTACAGTACTTATCTATGGTCACTACGATGTTCAGCCTGCAGATCCCTTTGAGGAGTGGAATTCTCCTCCGTTCGAAGGTCATGTGAGGGACGGGAAGGTTTTCGCACGAGGTTCGGCGGATGACAAGGGAGGTGTTTTTCCTGCACTAATGGCAGCAGAAGAGGCGATAAAGGAGAATTCACTTCCTCTAAACCTTAAGTTCTTGTTTGAAGGCGAAGAGGAAATTGGTAGTCCAACACTGAAATCTCTGCTTGAGTCACATAGAGATCTTTTCGCATGCAATTTGGTCCTGTCCGTAGATGGAGGGATGTACTCTAACGAAGTTCCCTCAATTACGATGGGATGCCGCGGATTGGCGGCAATTCAGATAGATGTTTTGGGCCCTCATACCGATGTGCATTCAGGTGGACACGGAGGAGTAATCAATAACCCTATTCAGGCTCTTGCAGCCATCTTGTGCAGCATGAAAGACCAAGATGGAAGGATTACCGTAGAAGGCTTCTACGATGACGTGGCTTACGTTTCCGAAGAGGAACGGCGCAAGATAGCGGAGGCGCCATTTGATCAAGATGAATACATGAAACGTTTGGGAGTCCCAGATCTTTTTGGAGAACCTGAGTTCACCCCTTTGGAGAGGATGTGGATTCGCCCTACTCTCGATCCCAATGGCATATGGGGTGGTTTTCAAGGTGAAGGTGTAAAGACAATCATCCCTGCTCGTGCCAGTTGTAAAATTACCTGTCGTTTGGTGCCTAACCAGGATCCTGAATCTATCGCGACCGCGTTGAAAGCTCACGTTATGAAGCATGCTCCGAGGGGCGTGAGAGTCAACGTTACTACGTTTCCCGGCAACTCTAAGCCGTACGTCATTCCCGACGACCATCAGGCTTTGCCCGTTGTCGCATCGGTTCTTGAGCAACTCTACGGTAAAGAGCCAATCCCAGTTCGGTTGGGCGGGACGCTACCCATAGCCAGGGCATTCTTGGATATTCTTGACACCTATTTGTTCTTTTTCGCTATGTCAGGTCCTGATTCCGGTGCACATGGACCAAATGAGTTTATAAGGATAGATGAAATGGAGAGGTTACGAAAAGGTCTTAGGCTGTTTTGGGATAGATACAGCGAAGCTGTCGTAGAAAGAGGAAGCAAGTAACAAAGTAGGGTATCTTGCCTAGCGAATCAGGTGAGATCAAAAGGAATCTCCCGCAAAAAAAGACGTGCCAAGCGTTTTTAGATTGAATCGCATGGCACGTTTCCTTGTACGACTGTTCTAGCTCTTGTTAGGGCTCTTGAGGAAGTCAAATAGCGATGTACTTTCGACCCAAGAAAGTTTCTTGTATCTGATCATGGTGAGTATGAAACGTACAAATAGATCCAAGGTCATACCAAGCCACACACCGGTTATACCCATCTTGAGAGGAAATGCAAGGATGTATGCTAGAGGCAGTCTGACGCCCCATAGCCCTATCGCTGCAACTACCATGGGTGTCCTTGTGTCGCCGCTTCCCCTTATGGCGCCGTTTAGGACACCTGCTACCTGTTGAGGAATTTGAGCTGTAGCCATCAGACGAAGATATATAGCGGCTAACGCAATTACGTCCGCGTCATTGGTTAGCAAGGCAAGTATCTGTTCTGGAAAGAAGAACAACAAAGAAGCAGTGACCAGGGTTATGAGAAGTGCCCAGCGCGATAGTTCTGAGGTGTATCGCCTTGAAAGATGGGTATTCTTGGCGCCTACCGCCTGTCCTACTAGTGTGGTTGCAGCGATTGAGAACCCTGCTGTCGGCATGTACGATAGACTTTCGGCGTTTAGACCAAGCTGATGAGCCGCTAGGGCTACGGTCCCGAAACCAGTTATGTAAAGAGTCAGCACTATGGCTGCAGCCTGCCAGAATAGTGACTCTGCGGCAGACGGCAGACCCATATTCAGAATTTTTCCCAGTTCCACTCGGTCTACTGTCCATCTAGACCTAAAGGACAGCGAGAGTTTTGCGGTAGGTCTACTGATCGCGATAATGGCAACGATGGCCCCTATCCACTGAGCGACAACAGCTGCTATTGCAGATCCTGCGATGCCAAGGGCAGGCATGCCCAGATTCCCGTAGATCAAGCTCCAGTTTCCAATCACATTTACGATATTGACAAAAACTGCCACTACCAAGGGAGTTCGAGTGTCGCCAGAACCTCTCAAAGATGCTCCTATGGCTGTCATTATGGCTACTGCAGGCATACCCCATACAACTATCCTCATGTATTTTGTTCCAGACGAAAGAAGTGCTGTTTCAGGCTTAAATATCTTAAGGACGTTTGGTGCAAATGCGGCAAACATGATTGCGAGCACCAAGACAGCCAATGTTCCAAACAAAATTGCCTGCATTGCGATGGTTCGAGCCCTCCTAGAATCATTAGCCCCAATCGCTTGTGCTATGTGGACGGTAGTTCCTGTAGAGATCGCTTGGAAGAGCGCCCACGCTATCTGTATTGCTCTGTTTGATAACCCTACCGCCCCAATGGCAACCGCAGATAAATGGCCCACCATAGCCGTGTTTACAAGGCCTATGCCCATCTGTAGCAGGCTTTCAATTGTAGCGGGCCACAGAAGATTGAAGATTGTTTTGCGCATTTCCTGTGCAGACGGTTCGTTATCCAATACCGTTGCTTGTATTGGTTGTGCGTCGGACAATAGTATCAGCCCTTTCACTCTTAGCTAGTCTCGTCAATTATAGCACTACCAAGATTAAAAGCACGTTCTCAAGTCTTCGCACCCTGAATCCCACAAAATGGCCCAAAACTGTCTGGAGCGGATCTACACAGTTCATGCGATTTCGGAGGGCTACGGTGTTGTGATATTCTGCCCAACTGATATACAATGTATGTGCACAACTCAGTGCACATACATCCTGAATGCTGGAGATTAGATCCAAGGCACTCAGCAAGACGGGCTTCTGCTGCGAATCTGGAAGGAAGTAGGGATAATATGGCTAAGAAAAACATATCGAGCACAGCTGATTTAAGAGATTCTCTTTTAGGTTTGGATGGGGCTTTGGGTTTGGATAGGAAATCATCAGGCGAACTCTTCTCAAAACACGTGAATCCGGGTCTTAAGACAATGCTTTCTGCCATAGGGTTTGACAGGACTTTTGTGGCGGCCGATGGGGTTTGCGTCTTTGACGAAAGCGGAACAAAGTACCTAGACTTCCTAGGAGGCTATGGAAGTTTGCCCTTTGGACACAATCCTCGAGACATTCTGGATGGTCTAGAGAAAGTTAGTGAGCGGCCTAACTTCCTCCAGGCGCAGGTAAGTCCTTTGCAGGCTGCACTTGCTCATGATCTGGCACAGATTCTGCCTGGGGATCTAGGAGTGGCGTTTTTCTGCAACAGTGGGGCGGAAGCCGTAGAAGGCGCTCTCAAGATGGCAAGAACAGTCACAGGTAAACAGGTGTATGTACATTGTACCGGCGCTTTTCATGGCAAAACCTACGGAGCACTTTCCGTTGGAGGGCGTGAGAAGTACAAGACTCCGTTTCAGCCACTTTTGCCTGTTTGTGTGGAAGTACCCTTTGGGGATGCAAAGGCTCTCGAGCAGGCTCTTGAACAGCACAAATGCGCTGCAGTGATACTTGAACCTATACAGGGTGAGGCTGGAGTAATTATTCCGCCTGATGGCTACCTGAAGCGAGTAAGGGAACTTACTAAAGCGCATGATACTTTGATGATCTTAGATGAAGTTCAGACTGGATTCGGCCGAACAGGTAAAATGTTTGCCTGCGAGCATGAGGATGTAGTACCAGATATAATGTGTTTGGCGAAGGCCCTAGGTGGCGGTGTGATGCCTATAGGGGCAACTGTAACCACCCCTAAGATCTGGGATAGAGCATATGGCGGTCTTTCAAAAGCGCTTCTGCATACCTCTACTTTTGGAGGCGGGGGACGGGCCTGTGCTGCCGGGCTCCTTACCATTCGCAAAATAGTGGACGAGGAACTGTGGTTGAGGGCTGAGGAACTTGGTGAGTATTTCCTCGCAGGACTCAAGACGCTTCAAGAGAACCACAGGACTGTGAGGGAGGTACGGGGCAAAGGTCTCTTGATTGGTCTTGAGTTTGAGAAGCCTGTTGAGGGTTTGCTAGATAAGTTAACATCGGGAGCCATAAACGAGTTTGCCGAGGAGTACTATGCATCTTTGGTGGCGGGGGACCTTTTCAAGAAACATAAGGTTATAACAGCATACACGCTAAACAATCCTAACGTAATGAGACTTGAACCTCCTCTCATCGTTACTAAAGATGAGATTGACCACGTGCTCAATGGTCTCGAAGACATCTTTTCAGAAAGAAAGGGTTTGCTGAGAATGGCTGTATCAGTTGTGACCAAGAAAGGTTAGATGGTAAAGTCCTATTGAACGCAAAGAAGCACGTATCTAGTTGGGCCCTTCTTCGGATAAAGGGCCCAATTTGTTGAACGGGAGTCATCATCTGTGAGAAAGTAGATGTTAGGGGGAGTTCAATGAAGGCTACTATCTATATTGACGGTGCATCGAGAGGTAATCCAGGTCCCTCTTCGTGTGCTGCCTTGATCGCTGCCGAGGGATGCGAAGAGCGAGGCTACGGGCTGTTTCTTGGAGATAGCACGAATAATGTCGCGGAGTATGCCGCCCTTATACTCGGTCTTAAAGAGGCACAAGAATTGGGGGCCGATGAAGTCTCTATCTTCTCGGATTCAAATCTATGCGTCAAACAGATAAAAGGAGAGTTCAAGGTCTCGAGCCCAAATCTAATACCTCTACACAAAAAAGCTGTTAGGCTGCTGAGGAGTTTTTGCCATTGGGAAATCAACCATATCCCAAGAGAAGGAAACAAGAGGGCAGATTCACTCGCAAACCGAGTTTTGGATCTACGTGATATTGTATGCGGAGCGATCCAGTCTACTTAGTCAACAAAAGGTCCCAAACCTCGGCGAGACCAATTCGAGATGTCTTCGTACAATAACTCTGTAGGTACAAGGAGGTAAATCTTGGTCCGCAGTGGCGCCAACGGACCAAGAAGCATCAGCGTAACGATAATCGCCAGGTTCAGTCAGATCAGGCAGGTTGTTGTCAATTAACAGATTTGCGACGGAGGAAATGAGAATAAGCAGATGAAGAAACTATTAGAAAGCAGATTGGCGCGGTCAAGAATAACCTGTCTCTTGGGGTTAATGGTAGCGTTGTCTTTTGCCATCATGACCGTCATGAGTTCATTTGCCTCGTGCGCCGATTGCGCAGGTGTGCAGATAGATGACCAATCGTGGCAGAGCGAGGTATTTCTGGCTGCATCTTATACCGGTTCGGAAGTTTCATATCCTCTGCCTATAGGCAATATAAACGACTATGTTGGTGTTTTGAGTGATGCTGATACGGAGCTTCTGGAGGGGCTGGTAGATGCAGTCTTAAGTCAAACCGGGGTTACCTTTGCAGTAGCGATAGTAGAGAGTCACGGCGAAGAAAGTCTAGAAGAGTACGCGGTAAACCTTTATGAAAGGTGGGGAATAGGTCAACGAGGCGAAGATATGGGCTTGCTTGTGCTCTTGTCTATGGAGGAAAGAGAAGTCCGTATGGAAGTAGGCTACGGACTTGAACCTGTCATCACCGATGGAATAGCAGGTGAATGCCTCGACATCATGGTCAAGTACTTTCAGGATGGAGAGTATGGCAGTGGTCTGTACGAGGGGCTTTTGCATGCAGCGCAGTATATCGCTGAGAGTCAAGGTATCTCGCTTGATCTTTCGACAAAGTATGAGGAACCGGTTCCTACAGTGTTTCTGAGGCGGACCGCCTTAGGCGTTGTAGGTGCTTTGGTGCTTGTTTTCGCCTTGTTTGCATATTCTATGAACCGAAAGAGACATTGTCCTCGTTGTAGGTCGAAACTAGTATATACGGACAAAGTAGTCCAAAAGGCTACCCACGAGGCACCGGGCCTTGCTGTCAAAATAGTGAAATGCCCAGTGTGCGGATATCAGAAAGAAAGCACATACAGAATCAATCCGCTTGGTCCCTCTGCCGGTGTAGGAGGGTCATTACCGCCTCTTACCCGTGGACGAACAGGTTCTGGCGGCTTGTTTAGGGGAGCAGGTGGATCGAGATCTGGAGGAAGCTCCGCAGGGCGTTCTTCCGGTCCAAAAGGGTTCGGGGGTGGCAGGAGCGGCGGAGGAGGAGCTAGTAGGAAGTGGTGAGCCCGGGACTCCAACATGGTCTAGTGGTCTGGGCTGACGCTTGTTAGTTTCAGTATCTGGAGAGTTGCTTCTAAACGGAGGGGATGAGTATGAAAAAAGGGAGTGCAGTTTGGCTAGTGGTTGTAGCATTGGTGGTTGTAGTGGCTGTCTGGGCTGTATCTACGTACAATGGTCTGGTCAAGCAAGAAGAGCTGATAGACAGCCAATGGGCTCAAGTTGAGAACCAGCTACAAAGGCGCTACGATCTGATCCCTAATCTTGTGAACACAGTGAAAGGCTATGCTACTCACGAAGAAGAGGTATTTACTGCAATCGCAGACGCAAGAGCAAGGTTGAATCAGGCTGCCACCGTTGATGAGAAAGTTGAAGCGAGCAATGAGCTAGAGTCCGGTCTTGCTAGGTTACTGGTCATCATAGAGAACTATCCGGAGCTTAAGGCTGACACGCAGTTCATAAGGCTCATGGATGAGCTGTCTGGCACAGAAAATAGGATCAGTGTTGAAAGAATGCGCTTCAACGAGCAGGTCAAGGATTACAACACCAAGATCAGGCAGTTTCCCACTGTTTTGGTTGCCAAGATTATGGGGTTTGAAACCAGGCCGTACTTCGAGATTTTGCCCGGAGTAAGCGAAGCGCCAGTAGTGGAGTTTTAGTGTAGGCAGCCATGGTTGGTTGACAGAGCAACGCTTGCGGAAGTAGACTTATGTAGCCGGTATCAATAAAGGTAGAGCGTTAGTATGGCTTTGACGCCTTCCACCGGCCCTGCTATATTTAAATTGGGTAAGCAGGTCAGGTAGTCGCAAGCGGTTGTACCGCTTGAGGAAAGTCCGGGCTCCACAGGGCATGGCGCTGGGTAACACCCAGCGAGGGTGACCTCAGGGAAAGTGCCACAGAAACATACCGCCCTCAACCAGAGCCTTTTTGACCTAGAAGGTGCCCGTGCGCCTTCTAGAGTAGATAGGGCAGCGGTCAGGGTAAGGGTGAAAAGGTAGTGTAAGAGACTACCGGCAGTCGGGCGACCGGCTGGCCAGGCAAACCCCGCCAGGAGCAAGACCAAATAGGGGGGCTGTGACGCTGCCCGCCGAGCCTCCGGGTATGGTCGCTTGAGGGAAAAGGCAACTTTTCTCCTAGATAGATGGCTACCCTCGACAGAACCCGGCTTATAGACCTGCTTACCGCTTTTTTTGTAGATTGCGACAGCTATTTGCAGGTGAGAGTCTAACGGAGTAAATAACCGTTAGATTTTCTGCATTAGTAGGTGCATAGGGTTGGTAGCAGTAGAGCACAGTGCTTGAAGGAGAAATCGCCTCTTGAGAGGAATAAAGAGAGCAGCGTTGGCGTATGAATACGTTGCTCTTTTCATAGTCAAGGACATTACATCTATGGACGGTGGGCAAACTTGTCAGAAACTTCTTTTGAAGAGTCGTACTTTGAACGAAATCTTGCCATCGCCAGAGCAGAAATCCACTCGGGATGGGCTGCCGTTCTTGTAAAAGATGGAGAGGTAATTGACCGAGAGAAAGGTAGAGGGATCAAACCTGCTTTGGTCCTTGTAAATAGGAGATTTTCTAGACTAGAAACTGAGGCGGATGTATTGGAAGCCGATCCAGGACTTGTATTTGGTGACAAGGTCCTAGGGCTTGCGGCCTTCAGACTTGGGTATCTCATCGGATGCAGAGCAATGTGGGGTGAAATGGCTAGCGAAATCGCAGTTATCGAAGGGAAAAAGCGTGCAGTACAGGTGGAATACGGCCAGTTGGTGCCCATGATTCTGAATGCAACAGGAAGTGGGCTGTGCCCGATGGAAAGACTGGCGTCTACTCACGACGGCGACTTAGAATTCTACTACCATCTTTCGGAGAGAATCAGTTAGGAACGTAATGGAACATGTCTCTTAGAAGGTGTTTGAAATTTGAGCAAGTACAAGAAAGTCTATCTTGTTATCCTGGATGTTGTGTTAGTAAATGTCGCAGCAATTGCGGCACTTTATCTTAGATTTGAGTTCAATGTGCCGGCTGCTTATTTCGAACAATACGTAGAGGCTGCACCTTACTTCACTCTAATCTCATTAGGTATTTTCTTTGCTATGGGTCTTTATTCGGTGATACTTCGTTATGCAAGCGTGGATCAACTGTTGGCATCAGCTGCTTCGAGCGTCTTAAGCTGCGGGGCCCTTTGGGTGATAATCAGGTACTGGAAGGCCGGGTCATACCCGAGATCTGCGATTATCATCACCGGTTTACTCGAGTTTCTGCTATTGGCAGGGCTGCGTGTGTCTGTTAGGGTTTTCAACACTATTCTCGACGGATTCGCTGGTGCGAAGACACGGTCCGCCGACGGCAAGATCAGAGTCCTTGTGGTCGGCGCAGGAGATGCGGGAGTGATACTTGGGCGTGAGCTCTCTAAGCCTGCATCCGAGGGGTACACACTTGTGGGTTATGTGGACGATGATCCGGCGAAGAAGAATACTGTGGTGTGTGGTGCTAGGGTCTATGGAGACAGGGATCTGATTCCATCTCTTGTTGAGCAGCTACAGGTGGATGAAGTTATAATCGCCATACCTTCAGTCTCTCCGGCTGTAATAAGAGAGATTGTAGAGTTGTGCGAGAATACAGGTGCGAGGATAAGAGTGTTACCTCGGGTTTTGGATATGACAGGCAAACCTTTTGATCTAAGTATGGTTAAAGAGATAGACATAGAAGACCTGTTAGGCAGACCAGAAGTGCAGTTGGATACTCAGAAGATTGAAACATATTTGAAGGGCAAGAGAGTACTTGTTACGGGGGCCGGGGGTTCCATAGGACAGGAAATATGCAGGCAGGTAGCCTCGTATTCACCGAGCGTTTTGATACTTCTCGGGCACGGTGAGAATTCCATATTTGAAGCGAAACTTTCGTTGGATTCTGAGTTCCCCGAAACAGCCAAAGAACTGGTTGTAGCAGATGTGAGAGATGTATTGCGTATCAACGAGGTGTTTGATGCCTACAAGCCCGAGGTGGTGTTTCACGCAGCAGCGCACAAGCATGTTCCTCTAATGGAAGAAAACGTCCAGGAGGCAGTCAAGACAAACATATTCGGTACATATAACGTTGCCTCAGCGTCTGCCCTTTACGGGACGAACAAGTTCGTAATGATATCAACAGATAAAGCAGTCAACCCTACAAGTGTGATGGGTGCGAGCAAGCGAGTAGCCGAGATGGTTGTCCAATCTATGAACTTGTTGGGCACACGCACGCAGTTTGTTTCTGTGAGATTCGGAAACGTTCTTGGCTCAAGAGGCAGCGTAGTCCCTGTTTTTCGGAGGCAGATAGCGCAGGGTGGACCCGTTACCGTGACTCATCCAGACATGATGCGGTACTTTATGACGATAAGAGAAGCTGTTCAATTAGTGCTTCAAGCAGGCACTATGGGCAAAGGCGGCGAGATCTTTGTACTTGATATGGGAGAGCCTGTACGGATTTTGGACATGGCTGAACAGATGATAAGGCTTTCTGGGCGCACTCCCTATACGGAAATCCCAATAGTGTTTACGGGGGTCCGTCAAGGCGAAAAACTTTTTGAGGAGATTCTTTCCTCAGAGGAAGGTGCGTCGGCCACCCAGCATTCACAGATCCTGGTTGCCAAGCAAAATGGGTTTTGTATGGAAGGGTTTCTGGGCGGTCTGGGAAAACTGGAGCGTCTTGTATTTCCGGAGAACCTAAGTTTCAGGATACTCGATGAAGAAAAGGGGTTGCCCAAGATTCAGGCTGATCAGGTAAGAGGTAATCCGTGGTCGGACGTGTCTGCGGAACGGATCTTAGAAGTCCTTAGAGAGTTGGTTCCCGAGTTTAACTGCTCGCGTCTATCAGAAGAAAGCCAATCGTGCATTGGTACGGAAAGCAGTGACGTGAATAGAAGGATACTCCAGCCTTAGCGAGGTCTGGTGATAATTTATGCCTCAAGTACATAGAGTGCGTCCATCACTAAATCAGACGAATGCCTTTGGGGGACTCAGCATGAAAGTACTTCTCATCCTTTCAATTGGCTTTGGCTTTGTTTGGGTTGTGTCCGCACTCTTGCCGAGACCATTCCCCCAGGATGCGCTAAGGTACTTCGATAAATCTTTTTTGGAACAAGCTTTTCAGAGGGCAGATCTTTCCTACTTAGCTACTGGCTTTGAAGCCATTGCAACATTCATAGCCATTTATCTTTTTGTAGCGGCGAAAATGAAAGGCCCTTGTGCTCTGGGTCTATCCGATACGGAACTGATATCTCCGCGTAACGCCTTTTTTGTCGGAGGTGTCCTATCGGTTGAGTGCGCTCTCTTGCTGTTGGTTATCCAATTTCCATTTGGGTTATACAAAGGATACTTCCTTGAGAAGGCATTTGGCCTTTCCCGGCTATCATTTGCTGGTTGGTTGGCGGAGATGCTAAAAGGCACACTGCTAGAGATAGTGGTTTACGCACTGTTAGGAGGAGGAGCTGCATTTCTCATTGTTAGGTTTCCTAGTCGGTGGCAGTACCTTTTGACACTCATATTCTTCTTCGGCAGCATTCTCATTGCGTACATATATCCGTTGGTCATTGCGCCTATGTTCGATAAGTTTGTTTCTCTAGAAGATCCGGAGCTTTTGGCCGAGATAAAGGAACTTACACAGAAAGCCGGTCTGAGCGTTGATAAGGTGCTTGTTATGGAGGCTTCGCGCAAGACGGCGAGAACTAATGCCTACTTTACTGGAATAGGTTGGACCAGACAGGTAGTCCTATATGACAATCTTATTGAAACTCAGTCTATCGAAGAGGTAAAGCTTGTGTTGGCTCATGAACTAGGGCACTGGAAGATGGGGCACCTAATAAAGGGTATACTGGCGTCTACTCTCGGAACTTTTGCTATAATCATTGCGTTTTCCTTTATGTTTGAGCCAGCGAAGCAAGGTTTTTTGGCAATAGATTTTCAGAGGTTTTTCTTGTGCTTGGTCCTATTTTCGATACTTGTATCGTATGTTACAACACCTGTGAGCTCATTTGTATCTAGGAAGCACGAAGTTGAGGCAGACGAGTTTTCCTTAGAGCTTACAGGCGATGTACAGTCTTTCACATCGGCCATGATAGGATTGGCCAGGGCAAACTTAAGTGACGTATCTCCGCCACCGTTTATTAGGTGGTTTGCATTCTCACATCCTACCACTATGGAGAGGATTGCCCTGGCTGAGCAATTCAAAAACACTTTTCCCCCGGCAAAAGACGATTATTGAGCGAGCGAAAACAGCGCCCTTGCATATATCTTAACCAATAGGAGCAGGTCTTCTATGGAAATGAACTCATCTGCCTGGTGAGCGGTCTCTACCGCACCCGGCATGACAGGCCCATAAGCTACCCCGCCAGGTATCACCTTTGCGTATGTCCCTCCACCTATGGCTATGGGTGGTGAATTATCGCCTGTTTCCTCGCGATATACCTCCAGCAATTTCTGCACAAGAAATGAATTTGGGTCCGTATAGTGGGAGTTGCTCAAGCTCACTACTTCTACCGCAAGGCCGTCGGTTTTTGGCCTTGGGCATGCAGTTACGCGTTGCCTAAGCTCTTCTCCTGAAGCTTTTACAGGGTATCGGATATTGTATATTGCGCTAACAACGGTCCTGCCGTTTTCATGTGAGGTCTGGCATACTCCCAAGTTGCATGACAGTTTTCCGGAGATATCGTCTTCACACTCTATGTCTAACCCTTTCCCGTATATGTCTGCAGCATCAGCGGCGAACTTCAACAGATCGCAAGAACCCAATTTCTCACCAAGATGGGATACAAGGTGCAAGATTGCCGCGACAGAATTAGACCCTTCCCAGGGTACTGAAGCATGACATGCTTTTCCAGTGCAATTGATGGTGATGCTACCGGGCCCGACGTTGAACTCAAAGGACAACGGTCCGGGACCGCCTATGGTTGTGGTCACGCTTGGGATGAATGTTCTGAGCAGCAAAACGACATTTTGCTCTTCCCCTTCGGGAACCTTAAGCGTGGCAGTTGCTCTTTCGGGAACAATGTTTGACCTTTCTCCCCCGGAAATCTCAAAGAGAGAGTATAGACCTTCTTCTACGGCAACGGTTACTTTTACGTTCATGCTTCCTTTTTCAGCGTAGACCAGCGGAAAGACGGCGTCGGGAGAAAAGCCGTATGTCGGCTGCTCCTCAACCTCAAAGTAGTGTCTTACACAACGGAAGCCTGATTCCTCGTTGCCTCCAACAACATGACGTATGCGCCTTCTTAGGGGCGCGCCGCTTTCCTTGATGGCTTTCAAAGCATATAGGCAGGCAATGGTTGGCCCCTTGTTGTCCTGTGCCCCTCTTCCGAATACCTTTCCTTCGTAGACTTCGCCAAGCGGATTTCTTGTCCATCCAGTGCCGATAGGAACTATGTCTACATGAGTAAGCGCCATGGCCAGCTCTTCACCGGTTCCTATCTCAGCATGAACTGCGTATCCGTCCACATTTTTGAAAGATATGCCGAAATCTCCGGCCTTTTTAGTGTAGAAATCAAAAGCCCTAGCTACTTGAGGTCCGAATGGCTGGCCTTCACCGGCTGTTTCTTCAGTACTAGGTATGGATATAAGATCTAGCAGTGACGAGATGATGTCGTCGGAGTGCTTTGGGATCCAGTTTTGCAGATAAGAAGCAAATTCTTTCTGATCCATTGGCTATCCACCTCTTTCTATTGTTCTATGAGTCTTTGACTACTCGAAGGGTTGTCAATGTCCTATCCTCGGGACCCGAGATACCAAATGCAAGATGCCTGATTACATGGAGATACTCAACCGTCTCTTGAGAGATCACTTCGCCCGGGTACAAGATGGGTATTCCTGGAGGGTAGCAGGTGACCACTTCTGCGCTGATTCTTCCTACGCTGCTATCCAGAAGCGCTCGTTCCCAGGGGCGTTGTACAGCTGCCCGTGGGACAAGGGCCATCTTTGGTATGCCCGGCAAAGATGGGATCGATTTTTGGCACGCAAGGAGATTCTTTGGAAGGCTACCGTTTGCTACTGCCTGAACCAGGTCGCGCAGGGCTCTGACAAGAAGAGATACGTCCTCGGAGGTGTTGGCGTAGCTTACGATCACAAGAACGTTGTACAAGTCTGACATCTCCACCTGGATTCCCTTTTCGTGGCGAAGATACTTTTCTGCCTGGTAGCCGGTTATGCCCAGCTCCCTAACAGTTATTGTGACCTTGGTTGGATCAAATTCTTCTACAGCGGCATTCTTGGTAATCTCTTTGCCAAAACAGTAGAGCCCTGGAATGTTGTTTACCTCTCTTCTTAGGTCATCGGCAAGGCCTAACGCATGATCCAGAAGCTGTGTTCCGTATAGAGCCATCTGTTTGCGAGCACTGTCCAAAGACGCCATAAGCAAATATGACGGGCTTGTTGAGGCAAGATACTGAAAAGATGCCTTTAGCCGCGCGGGGTCAATTCGTCCTTCCTTTATGTGGAGGAACGATGCTTGGGTTAGAGCTCCAATCATCTTATGGGCTCCCTGAGATACGGCGTCGGCTCCAGACTCCAGCGCCGGTTTTGGCAGTTCGGGATGAAAACGAAAGTGCGGTCCGTGTGCTTCATCTACCAATAGAGTCTTCCCGAGGCTATGAATCAGTTCCGATACACTAGTGAGATCCTGAGATGTCCCATAATAGGTAGGATTGACCATGAAAACGGCCTTTGCTTTCTGGCCATCCGGGTCTTTGGTTAAGGTTTCAGAAAGGGAGTTTTCCTCGACTCCAAGAGCAAATCCCAGATATGGATCGTAAGACGGCAGAAGGAAAACTGGCTTGGCCCCTGAGAGAATTAGTGCAGACAGGACTGACTTATGAATGTTCCTAGGTATGATAATGGAATCTCCATCGTTGATTACAGCCAGTGTCATCGTCTGAATAGCTCCTGATGTTCCGTTGACTACGAAATAGGTCTTGTCAGCACCAAACAAGGATGCAGCAAGATCCTGTGCCTCTTTAATGCATCCTGTAGGTTCATGGAGGTCATCCATGCCAGGGACGCCTGTTACGTCATGAGAAAAAGCCTGCTGACCTATGACAGATAGAACATCGGGATCGGCGCTCTTTCCACCTCTATGCCCAGGCATATGGAAGCGAACTGTATCACGATAGGCGCTAAGTGCGTCTATGATGGGAGTCTTGGTTTGATCCAGAATGTAATTTGCTGCGTTTGGAATTACATGAGTGCCATACTGTGCTTCATTGTAACGCACGCACTGAGAATTTGTGTTCACTGTGTTGCCCCCCTCTATGCCGACTGGCAGCCATGTCTCACCAACTGTCGATTCCGAGACCCGGGTGTCCAAAGTATGCATAACTTCCAAGCAATTATAATCAAATTGAGGGATGGTGGCGAGTTTCATTGCGAATAAAATGAAGATCCTCCTGCGGTCATAGACCTTAAGAAACAGGAGGTGTATCGAAGAAAAACGTGGTATGCACAATTAGGACTATTCGACCATCCAAGAACTGCCAATCTCAGAATAGCAACTACGGGCAGTTATATGTCTGCGTTAGCGTTAATTGCAGAACCGCCCACGTTAGCCTCTAATGTAGCTTTGCAGTTTAGGCATAGCGCTATCAAAATCTCGTCTCTTTGAAGCTAGGAAAGTCACTGCGTTCTCAGACTGTTTGGCCTTGTTAATGTCCTGCGCGTCATGTGAAGGAAGCCCAGTTCCCTTTATCTCTATGAGACCGTAAAGGGCCCCTTCTTTTATCTCAATTCCCGATACTGTGTTCCACGGATACTTAATGCACTTCTTCCCAGTTATAGAGCCTGTGACCATACCAGACTTCAAGATAAAGACGTGCTTCGAAGAGCAAGCAAGTCCCTCTCCAGTGTTACCAACTACGGCTACCTCAATTTCTTCATTCGGATCAATGTTGCTTTGCAGCAGATCACCTAGGGCTCCCAAAGCCTTCAAAGAGACCTTTCCGTCACCAGCCGCCGCAGGAGGAGTAGCTGGTTTTGGCCTAGAGGCCATTACAGATGACATAATATAGTCATATTTCTTCATAATCCCTTGTTTCTCTATACATGAGGTGCAAAGATACTCCCCGTCAATCGTCTTGAAATGTTCATCAGAAGAAAATGGTTCTTTGCCGCAGAGATGACATTTGATCTTGCCCTTTTTAATAATACATTTCTTGCAGTACCAGAGGCCATCAACTAAGACCAGGTCGGTACGACCGATTCCCAAGTTTGATGCGCCACACGATGAACAGTTTGCCAATTTAACTCCCTCCCTAAGCCATATATCGCAATTAGGGAGGGGGTAGTTTAGCATGCCTGTGCTATTTATCGCCACGTTTTTCTTTTAGATATGTTTTGGCCTCTTCTAGGAGCTCAGGCTTGTATATGAGTTCCATCGCTGACAAAGCCATAACTTTGGCTGCTACTAGGGTCGCTTCGATTGCTCTTGGACGTACAGTGTCATCTGCCATTTCTCTTGAATGTCCCCGGGCGTCAGTCATGCCGAAAGAAATCTGTATGCAGGGAGTTTGCCACGTTACGCTACCAACGTCGGTGACTCCCCCACCTCCTTCAATGTCTAGTTCCGGCAATTCTTGTCCCAAATATTCGAAATTCTCCTTTGCTATTGATGCTAGCACCGGATATTCCAAAGTTTCTTGGAAAAGAGGTTCATAATGTCGGAACTCAACTGTAGCACCTACAGCTTCGGCCGCGCCTTGGGCGCACTGTTTAACCTTTGGGAGAACTACTTCCTCAAGATAGCGAGAATCTTTGGAACGGACCGTGAACCTGGCTGTTGCTCTTTCCGGGACTATGTTGGGCGCGTCTCCACCGTTCGTGATGATGCCTGCCAATCTTGCATCATCCCTAAGATGATTCTTCATCATCCTAATGTTTGTATAAGCAGAAACACACGCATCAAGGGCATTTATTCCTGCCTGTGGATTTCCTCCCGCGTGGGCTGATCTTCCATGGAATGTCATTTCGATGGGATGCGAAGCCCATGACGAGCCTCCGAGCGAATTGACTTGACCTGGGTGAGCGATGAAAGCCGCGTCGATGTTTGCAAAAACTCCTGCTTCCGCCATCACTACTTTTCCGCCTATGGTCTCTTCTGCGGGGGTGCCCAGTACTATCCAGGTGACCTCGGTTTCTTCTGGCGCTAGACATTGCTTGACACCTATGGCAGCGGCTATGGCACTTGCAGCTATAAGGTTGTGTCCACAGCCATGGCCGATTCCAGGCAAGGCGTCGTATTCGGCCATGAACGCAATCCTCGGTCCCTTATCTCCTGCCCTACCTTGAAAAGACGTAGGTAATCCTGCTACCTCTTTTTCCATCTCAAAACCATGTTCGGCGAGGATTTCAGTTAGTTTGGACACTGCATAAAACTCCTCGAGTCCTAACTCGGGGTTTCTATACAGCGATTCAGCCACGTCCTCGACTACTGGTTTCAGAGCATCGATAGCTGCCACTATCTCTTTCTTTTTTTGTGCGTAGTTGGTACTTCTTTCTGGATACACGTGCTTGTCCAATTTGTTTTCCCTCATTTCCAGTCTAATTGTCTATGACCAAAA